>PDWJ01000030.1_pt1 | contig 204426 bp, 163 predicted proteins | sample 1430881 | NCBI WGS metagenome assembly PDWJ01 (sample SAMN01162460, study PRJNA174530) | Oral metagenome, whole genome shotgun sequencing project. | biome: Marine environment; feature: Marine mammal; material: Swab sample of the gingival sulcus; isolation source: swab sample of gingival sulcus...
AAGCAATTTCCGGTCGCCTGGTTAGGGGTGCCCTTGATTTGGCTCTTTTTCTGGCTGGCGCTCAACAGTATGGTTGGGGACAGCCCCACGATGGATGAGCAAAACCATCTGGCGCGAGGGCTGGCTTTTTTGCGTACTGGTGACCCGCGCCTGAGTTTGGAGCATCCGCCGCTGGTGAACAGCATCAGTGCCTTGCCTTTGCTGACTTTGCCAGATGTGAAGCTGCCGTTGGACACGCCTATGTGGGAACGGCAGCCCCCGGATGTGTATTGGTATTGGTTTGCGGATGAACTGCTGTGGGAATATAACGATGATGCCATACGCATGGTTTTTCTGGCGCGACTGCCTATCGTTTTTCTGACGCTGGGATTGGCGCTGACTGGTTTTCATTTTGCCCGTGAGGCCTGGGGCAAATGGGCGGCGTTGGCGGCGTTTCTCCTGCTGTTGTTTGAGCCAAATATTTTGGCTCACGGCCGTTATTCCACTACGGATTTGGGGGGGACGTTGTTTTTGTTCTTGGCAGTTTATTTGCTGTGGCGATTATGGCGTTTGGGTTATTGGTCTTGGCGCCATTGGTTGGTGGCGGCGCTGGGGATGGGGCTGGCTTTTGGCAGTAAGCTCTCTACGTTGATTTTTGTGCCGATCTTGGCGGGAACGGCCGTTCTTCCTGTCTACGGCTCCGGTTGGCAAGGGTGGGGTCGGCGGCTGCTCCAGTTTTTAACGGCTGGTTTGCTGGCTATCTTGGTGGTGTGGGCGATATTTGGTTTTGAGTGGGGCGCGTTTTGGTTCCAGGATGACTGGTTGGTTTTTCTCAATCAGTTTAGGGGACCCATGCCTACGTTTTGGGCTGGCATTGCTAAAATTGCAAACTTGGGGAGCAGCGGGCGTGGTTCGTTTTTAAACGGTGTCTATTCGGCTGATGGTTTCCTGGCCTATTTCCCCACGGCTTTTGCTGTTAAAACGCCGTTGGTTATTTTGATTTTGCTTGTGCTGGCGCTTGTCGTTTTGCTCTGGCAAAAAGAGACGCGCAAAGCGGCGATTTTTCTGCTTGTGCCCGCTTGTGCTTACTTTCTCTTTAGCCTTACCAGTGGTCTGAACATCGGCTATCGGCATTTGCTGCCTATGCTGCCGTTTTTGCTTGTGTTAATTTCGGGATTGGCGGAAAAGACGGCCAGCGGTTGGTCGCTGGCTGAAAACAGGGCTTACGTAATACGATTTACGAATGGTGTTTTATGGTTGGGCATTGTTGTTTTAATTGGTGTGACGTTGTGGATTCATCCACACTATCTCAGTTATTTCAATGTGTTGGCCGGGGGACCCAATGGTGGTCGGGATTTGCTTGTGGATAGCAATGTGGATTGGGGGCAGGATTTGAGGCGTTTGCGTCAATGGCAGGAGGAAAATGGCGTGGATCAGTTGAAGCTGGGCTATTTTGGATCTGCGAATCCTGCTGTTTATGGGATACAATTTGAGCCGCTGCCTGGGTATCCCCGACCGGAGTTTTATAGTTTGTGGGGAAATCCTCCGTTTACGCCTACTGCTCCTGAACCAGGGGTTTATGCGATTAGTGTAAGCAGTTTGTGGGAATCTCATTGGGCTACAAAATATGTGTATCCGTGGTTTCGTGAACGGGAACCGGATGATCAGATTGGCTATTCGATTTTGATTTATGTGGTTGAGTGAGTGGTAGGAGAGCATGCTTAAGGGATTTAAGGGGTCAAACCGGCGATTTTTATGGGCAGCAACGGCCGTTTTGCTGTTGGCTGCTCTTTTTCGTTTGGTGGCTCTTCATGATGTGCCGCCTGGTTTGTCTCAAGATGAAGTCTTGAATGCGGATATTGTCTCTTTTATCCGCGGGGGGTACCATGCTTTTTTCTTTCGGGAGGGGTATGGGCATGAGCCGCTTTACCATTACTGGTCGGTTCCTTTCCAGGTGCTGCTCGGCGACAATGTTTTATCTATCCGATTGCCTGCGGTGACTTTGGGCTTGTTTTTAATTGCGCTGACGATGCGTTGGAGTAAACGAGAGTTTGGCTCGGTAACGGCCGTTATGACGGGTTTGTTTCTCGCTGTCAGTTGGTGGCCAATCATTTTTAGCCGTGTTGGGCTGCGTCCGATTTTAGAGCCGGTTCTTCTGCTCATGATGGCCTGGTTTTGGCCGAAACGGCCGTTTTTAGCCGGGCTATTTCTCGGTTTAAGTTTATACAGCTACACAGGGGCACGGGTGGTTTTTCTGATTCCCGGGCTGATGCTTGTGTATCACCTCCTACTTAAAAAGTGGCTGATGCCGAGTACAACCGGACGATTTTCATCAGGGAAGGCGGCGCTGCTGGCATTGATGACTGCTCTGGTGGTGGCACTGCCTTTGTTTGTGACATTGCACTTGGATCCCACTTTGCAGCAGCGTGTCGCTCAACTTTTAGGGCCTTTAGATGCTTTGCGCACTGGGGATCCCTGGCCCATTTTACAAACTACTCTGGCTACATTCGGTATTTTTGGTGTCACGGGGGATCCTCGATGGACTTATTCTATTCCTGATAGGCCATTATTTACAGGGGTAACGGCCGTTTTCTTTCTGAGCGGGTTAGGAATTGCTTTATGGCGTTGGCGACAGCCCAGGTATGCGGGTGTTCTCATCTGGCTTTTCGTTGGTTTGATTCCCAGTGCCATAACTCCGCAGGCGCCCAGTACAGTGCGCTTGGTGGGGGCGCTGCCATTTGTGTACTTGCTGCCCGCGCTTTCACTCCATGACCTGCATAGACGACTATGGTTTTCAGCAAAGGGAGTTAGGAGACAATGGGGACAACGACTGTTTTGGGGCGGTGTCTTTTTTATCGTATTGCTTGTTTCTGGGCGAACAATTAGGGATGGCTTTGTGCGCTGGCCGCAAGCGCAGGAAACTCGGTGGCAGCATTATCAAACCATTTTCAAGGAAATTGGCGAACATATTGGCGCCAGTGAAAGCGAGCTGCCCATTGTGATGACGGATGGCTTTTTTGAACCGATTGATCGAGACTCTTTTCGTCGAAATTTGGGGTATGACCCTGAAGCACGCTGGGTGCAGACCGGTTCAGAAGTGGCTGGTGCCATTGTGTTTCCCCATGGGGGGAGCGCTCGCTTTTTTGTGCCAGAATTTGCTGCTCCCCATAGCATGTTATTGGCACAAGCTGGTATTCCAGCAGAGCCTGTGTTCCGTAGTGCTGGCCAGCCATCTTTTGCTGAGTATCTGCTGCCCACGGAAATTAAGGCTTTTTCGGAAACGACGGATGTCTTGTTTTCTGATCGCATTTCCTTAATAGGATATGAGACTTTGCCGAATTCAGATTTGAGTGGGGTTACGCTATTTACCATGTGGCTTGTCAAACGGCCGTTACCGACAGATTTAGCCACATTTGCGCATGTTATAAATGAGAATGGCGATCCCGTTGCCCAATATGATGGTCTTGATGCCGCGCCGCAAACCTTATTCCCTGGAGACATCATCATTCAACGCCATCCCTTGCCTGATTCAGAGCATTGGGGTGGGGATACCTATACGGTGCGGTTAGGCCTTTACCAACGATCAGATAATGTCCGTTGGCAGCCGGATGGCTATCCCACTGATTATTATACGATTAACTTACCTCACTTTGACGATTGAATTCAAGATGGTAATATCCCGATTTTGTTGCCTTATCCCGTTAAGGAACGGGCACAAGGGCTGACGATGACATAAAATACGGCATTGCATTATCAGTTTCAAGGAACGGTTAAGGAAACGACCGCGTCGTATGATTTAATTTCCATTCTTAGTTTTAAAGCTATAAGTTTGATTGAACGTTGGAGGTTCGTGCAAAATATGGAAGATCATTATTTATCCCTCAAACATTCGCGCAAAGGGGCTGTTGTTGTCAGCTTCATTGTGGCGTTTGTCTCAATTTTGATTTTGGCACAAGGGATTTTTGCTGCTGGTTCAGCGAATATCTCTGCCAGCGATGGCACAGACATTGCCCAGGATGGTGAGGTAATCACGAGTACGGTTGTTCCTGATTATGGTACGCCGCTCAATATGGAAGCTGAGGATCTGTTTGGGGAATATTTGCGTGCCCATACCACTTATTCTCAAGATGGTGTGCACTCGGGAACGGCCGTTGCTGATCTGTCTGGTTCTACCAAAACAGTTGATTTCGAGAGTGCCCTTGCCGGCTCTCCCCTAAATTATACGATTGTGATTAGCAACAACGATACCGTCGCTGCCAATGATTTGGTCGTAACCGATTCATTGCCTGCTGCCCTGAGTTACCACAATAACTCATACCAATCAACCGTTGTAAATGGTTTCACCGCCAGCGAGTTCGATGGTATGTCTCCCAATGGCGTGATCACCTGGACCGGCTCCTTAGGCCCCCATGGCTACGCAACCTTATCATTCCGCGCCACATTGACTGATTCCTTAGCTGTTGATGATGTCGTCACCAATACGGTAGAAATTGATAACGGCTCTATGGTGATTACACGCCAGGCGACAACCACCATTGTTGACCAACCTTCGGCTCAGTATGCTTTCATGCCTGTCCTTTTCAAAGCATTGAATGCCCCCGTGCTTCAGGTCAGTCGTCCCAACAGCCAAAATCAATGGACAGTTTTTTGGGCCGATAGCAATCCGGGAGGAACCGTATACGAAATCCAAGAATCACACAGCCCTGATTTCAGCACCATTTTAGACACTCGCAGCGTTGCCGGAAGTACCAGCTCTCTTTATCAGCGAGCGCTTTCAACAGAAAATGAATATTACTACCGGGTGCGAGCTTCCCGAGATGATTACACAAGTCTTTGGTCCAACGTGGTTCACGTTATCGGTGGCTATTACGATGACTTCTCAGATAACACCACCGGTTGGGCGATTCGACGCACGACCTATCTCGAAGAAGTACGAAGCTGGTATGAAAGAAACGGGGATGAATATTGGTTCATTATGCAGGTTGAAGATTCTTGGGATTGGGGCATTGCCGCACCTTATAAAAAGAGAGCCCCCGAAGTTCCTTATGCCATTGAATACAGGTCAAAGATAGCACATGTTGCCAACCTGGTATCCCACGGTGCTGCTTTTGGCGCTGATTGGCCAGGCGAAACTTGTCCTGATTATGACTCCTTCAATGGTTTGTATCGGCACCAGATTTGCTTCAACCATTTTTATGATACCAATACGATTTGGTTTAATCACTTGAAGTTGTTGTTTGAGCGTGTGGATTATCTAGAATGGCGTCCGCAAGATGGTGGTTCGCCCATGAAACGTGGTTCTTTTGACGATTTTGATAGCTGGTTCGAGGTTTCAAGCATTCCGAATGTTGATGCAGATGGCTGGAACACGTTTCGCATTGAAGTGCGAGAAAACAGCTTGAAATTGTTTGCCAATGGTGCTGAATATTATAATACGGCCAATAATAGTAATTTTGAAAACATTTGGGCAAACGAACCTTACTTTGGTGTATTTGGTTCCACGGATGAATATAGCAACTCGACGACTCGATTTGATTATTACAAAGTGACGCCGCTCGATAACTAATTGCGCCATTGCGCCAGCATTCTTTTTTTGAAAACTGTTTATTCGACCTCGGTGAGTCATGTTATTCACCGAGGTCTTGTTTTCTTGTGATGGAGAAGAAGAGAGATAAAAAAAGATGGGTTTGGTTAGCAACGGCCGTTTTGCTGATCATGTATCTCTTCGCGGTAACAAGTTTACGGCGTCAGTCACCAACATTTGATGAACAAGGGTTTATCACCAGGGGGCTTGGTTATGTGCGTGGTGAAAACCGTTACATGCGCGTGGGACATCCGGCTGGTTTAAACGCCTATAACGCCCTCTTCCTGGCCTCAGATCCCACCATTCAACTGCCCGTCACGGATCCCTCATGGTTCAATCATAATTTTCACCGTCCCTCTGAGCTGTTTATGTGGGAAATTGGCAATGATGTCACGCGCGTTCTTTTCCTTGCCCGCTTGCCAACGGTTTGGTTGGGCATGCTGTTGGCGGCGGTGGTGGGACGGTGGGCCTGGCAAATATCACGGATGTATGCGGCTGGGTTGGTGGCTCTGCTGCTCATAGCTAGCGACCCGAATGTATTGGCTCATGCTGGTTTAGCGACCACAGATATGGGTTTGGCGGCCATGGCGGGGATAGCTGGTTATGCGTTGTGGCTCCTTCTGAAACGGCCGTTATGGCGTCATGCGGTTCTCGCTGGCATCTCCTTTGGCTTACTGCAAAACACAAAATTCACCGCCGGGCTATTTGTCCCCTTGTTTGGCCTCGTGATACTCGTTTGCTTTGCGTTTTGGCTGAGGGACGCCTGGGGGCAACATCGACAGCCAGCAGTGAACTTTCAACCTGCCACGCTGGGCAAAAACCTGTTTCTGGTCATTGTTGCTTATGCGCTCATTGCTCCCTTGGCTTTATGGGCTTCTTACGGCTTTCAGATTGGCACCTTACCTCAAGACCTGCCCACTTTCCCGCAATTAGGCGGCCTGACCTTGCCCTTGTCTCATCATTTGGAACAACTATTAGATATTGGCGGTCGCCTGGAAAAATCCACGCCCGCCTTCTTGCTGGGGCAATATTCCGATCAAGGATGGTGGTATTATTTCCCGGTGGCCTTCCTTCTCAAAACGCCACTACCTATCTTAATTCTGCTTGTGGCTGCTATGGCTTTGCGTATTAAAAGTTACGTTAGTAAGCGTAAATTGCAGCAGTCCAGGCGGGTGTTATTGTTGGATGATATGGTGCTGCTTATGCCAGCGCTGGGCTATTTTGCTTTTGCTCTAACCACCGATATTAACCTGGGATATCGTCACTTGTTACCGATTTTGCCCTTTCTGGCCGTCTTTACAGCCAATGGCGTGGCTCCTGTGCTGCGCCCATCTCGAAATAAAATTCGCTATGCTGTGCCAGCTCTGTTGGCCGCTTTATTGTTGGTTGCCTGGTGGATACATCCTCATTTTTTGAGCTATTTTAATGTGTTGGCTGGCGGCCCTGACAAGGGCTGGCGAGCTTTGGTTGATAGCAATATTGACTGGGGGCAAGATTTAGAGAACTTAAAGCATTGGCTTGAGGAGAACGAGGTGGAGCAGGTCTGGTTGAGTTATTTTGGTGAGGGTCGGCCTGACTATTATGGCATCAACTATATCGGTTTGGATAGTTGGGCACCTCGTTTAATGAACCCCAAGGCACAGCCATTTTACCCTCACGATCCCGCACCTGGCATGTATGCAATTAGCGCCACGACCCTGCAGGGCGTGCATTTTGATGACCATGATCGCTTTGCTTGGTTCCGGGAGCAAGCGCCAATCGATAAAGTGGGTTATAGCATTTTTATCTACCGCGTGGAGCCTCGTGGTGAACCTGTTGATTTGGCGTTAGGGGGGAAGCAGTTGGATGATATTTCTTTTGCTGACTTTGCCTTGTTGGGGAGCAATGATGTCACCCCCCACTGGTTTGATCCGGCACAAAGCTGCATTTTGCCCGCTGGAGGTGGGTTTGTGGCCTTAGACCCTGATGTCGCCCTTCCTCATCTTTTGCATGACAGTGAGTTGATGGCAGAAAATTCAGATTATGCGCTTTATCAATACCCGGCTTTGGCTTTGGCGCCAGCCGTGGCTGTCTTTGAGCAGGATGGCGAACGTATCGCATTTTTAGGGGGAACCGGGGTGCCAGAAACGGCCGTTTCCGGTAACACCTTATCTTTTGCTACCAATTGGTTAAAACAGGCATCGCCTCAGCCGATCAAAATCTTCATACACCTGGTGGATGCAGATGGCAATGTTGTGGCGCAGTGGGATGGTCTCACCGCGCCGTGGGCAGGCTGGCGGGAAGATGATTGGCTGCAACAAAATCATCAACTCTTGCTGCCTGTAGGAACCCCGGCTGGCACCTATACCTTGCGAGCTGGTTTGTATCACCCGGAAACAGATGAACGGTGGCGGCTGCCAGATGGCACCGACTTCATCGTGCTGGCAGAGATTGTTGTAGAATGAGTGTGGCTCCCGTGAAATTCTTTCGCACAAAACAGTGGCGCAGAACTGAAGGGGTGCTGCTCTTGCTCATTTTGCTTTTGGCTGCGTTTTTGCGCATTTGGCGGCTTGAAGATATGCCCCCAGGTTTCTACCATGATGAAGCCTACAACGGTTTGGATGCGCTCTCTTTGGTACAGGGCAAACAGTTTCCCCAGTTTTATGAGGGGTGGGAATTATACGCCCAGGATGCCCATGCCGGAAATCCACCAGAACCGACGCGTTTTCCCATTTTTTTTGAAGGAAATTATGGACGGGAACCGGTTCATATCTATTTGATAGCCTTGTCTATCAAGTTGTGGGGAGCCACACCATTTGCTGTGCGCCTGGTGCCGGCGTTGGCTGGCGTTGCCGCCGTTTTGACGACATTTTTAGCGGCGAAAATTCTCTTGCAGCCAGCACATGAAGATGAACAAATGTGGAGGGTGACAACAGAAACGGCCGTTTTGTCCTATTTCTATCAGCTTACGCCGTTATTTGCGGCATTGACGTTGGCCATTCTTTTCCCAGCCATTCATTTTAGCCGTTTTGGGCTGAGAGCAATGCTGTTTGTGCCTGTCGAAACATTGGCAACCGCCTGCTTTTGGCAAGGGATTTTAAGAAAGCAGCAGAGCCGCATTCCTTCGTGGCTGTGGTTGAGTTTGGCCGGGTTTTGGCTGGGTTTCGGTGTGTATGTGTATGCGGCGGCTCGCTTGTTCCCGCTCTTGTTTGCTGCCTTTATCCTGATTTGGTTTTGGCGAGATAAAACGGCCGTTCTGGCAATGTGGCGTAGTTTATCATGGATGGTGGTGGTGGCGGTGATAACGGCCGTTCCCCTCCTGCTATTTTTTGCCCGTTACCCTTACTTCTTCCTCTTTCGCATTGGTTACGTGGCCAATAAAGGAGCGGGGGTCGTCGCCGGAAAACCCTGGCTGACCTGGCTGTTAAATGTGGGGCGGGTGGTTCGCGGCTTTTTCTGGCAGGGTGAAACCCATTTGCGTCATAACTTGCCTGGACGCCCTTACCTGGATTGGTTTCAAGCGATCTTCTTTCTCATGGGGTTCATGGGGAGCCTTTTGGCGGTGCTGCGAAAAAAAACATGGACCTCCCCTTATGTTTTACGCTTGATATTTCTGTTTTTGTGGCTCGTGGTGATGCTTTTGCCCTCCATCATGAGTGGGGATGCCCCCCATTTTGGCCGCTTAACTGGTGCGGCACCGGTCGCTGCTATTTTTGTAGGGATGGGGATTGCCTGGCTGGTGTTTGCTTTGCGCCAGCGTTTTGCCTTTGTACGGACAAATCGCTTAGGACAACTTTTGCTAGTTATGGGCGTTGTGGGCATATTGAGTTTGAGCCTTTTCTTATCCGTGTATGATTATTTTGGTCGGTATGCCGGGCATCCAGACGTGGCCGCTGACTTTTATCTGCCAGATTGGGAATTGGGCGAGTGGGCAGCGAGGCAGCCTGCTGATACCCGGCTCTACCTGACACCTACCCAAGAAGAAATGGCTACAATTTTCTTTGCTTTGGCTGCTCCAGAGCGAATGCACAGTTACGCTGGTGCGGAGGGAGCCATTCCGGCGGGCGTGCCCGGTTCCCCTTCAATGTATTTCATCCGACCAGATGACCAGACGAGCCTGGAGAACTTGCAAGCGTATTTCCCGGGGGGCGAGCGAGGGAGAGCGCAGCATCGCTTTTTGACTTTTTCAGTTTCCGCCCAGGAGCCGCGCCTGGCTGCCCTAACCTCTATTGATTCTCCGGTGTGGGGAGAGCAATTGCGGCTTGTCGGTTGGTCTTTGACGCCACTTGAAGGACAATTGCATGTTAAATTGGCATGGCAAGCGGTGGCGCCTATGTCGATTCGTTACACGGCGTTTGTCCATCTTGTGGGTGACGCTGGTTTGCCTCTGGCTCAAGCTGATCGACCACCAGGCGGCTATCCCACGCCTGATTGGCAAACGGGTGAAATTGTGGTTGACACGTTTGTGATCGAGGTGCCACAAGATTTGCCAGCGGGTATGTATTCGCTGCAAACTGGTTTTTATGATTTAGCAACATTGGAACGGTTGGGAACGGCCGTTCTCACTGAAATTGATCTGCCATGAGAAAATTGATTGAACAACGGCCGTTTGCTGTCTTTGCCTTTTTGCTTTTGGGGCTGACCCTTCTTTTTATGGAAGCAGCACTGTTCCCTGCTGCTGGGCAGGCGGTGGGCAGCCATGATATGCGCGGCTTGTTTGTGCCCTGGCTGGCGGTGGCGCGGGAAGCGGTGTGGCACGGCCATTTACCGTGGTGGGATGCTTCGTTGTTTGCCGGTTATCCATTTTTGAGCAACCCGCAGGTGGCGCTGTTTTATCCGCCAACATGGCTGGCGATTATTCTGCCCGTCAATGTGGGCATTAGCTGGTATCTGGTGCTGCATATCTGGCTGGTCGGATTGGGCATGTATTGGCTCGTTCGCCGCTTGGGAGGAACACAACTGGGTGCCATGTTGGGCGGTTTGGCCTTTGCTTTTAGCGGCTACATGGCGGCACGCATCTACGCTGGCCACATTGGCTTGCTGGCGACCAACAGCTGGCTGCCCTGGCTGCTGCTGGCAACGGTGTGGAGTGTGCGCCGCAAAACGTGGTGGAGCGCCGTTCTCCTGGGTGTGCCTTTTGCCCTGTCCATTTTGGCGGGGCACACCACCTCTTTGATTTATGTGGGGCTGCTGTGGGGGATTTTTGCTTTGTACCTCGCCCTGGATCGCACGTTTTGGCAGCATATGCCTGTTCACCTGCAAGCTGGGGCAAAGGGGGTTCCGCCGCTGCCTCAACGAGTGGGTCTGGTGCTGCGGCAGTTGCTCATTGCTGGCCTGGTTGGCCTGGCATTGAGTGCTGTCCAGTTGGTGCCGTTGCTGCAATTTATGGCCACGTCTACCCGCACCGCAGCAGCCACTTACGAATTTGCTACCGCTTATTCCTTCCCCCCGGCGCATCTTATTACTTTCCTTGTGCCTGAATTTTTTGGCGAGCCGACGCGCGTGGGCACCTGGTCGGTGCCTAATTTTGAGGAACTCACCTACTATGTGGGTATTTTGCCGTTGTGGGCGTTGGTGGTGGCTTTGAAACGGCCGTCGCGCCAAATTTATTTTTGGTTGGGCATCATGGGGCTGGGCTTGCTGCTGGCGTTGGGCGGTTATGGCTTTTTCTACCAGATCGTTTACGACCTGGTTCCCATTTTTCGCTTGACCCGTGCTCCCGCCCGCGCTGCTTACATGACTGTGTTGGCTGCCTCTGTCATTTTGGGGCTGGCGTTAAATCGCTCTGAGGAGGCAGAAGAGGTGGCTGAGGGATTGCGTTGGTTGATGCCGGTAACGGCCGTTCTCATTGTGGCGGCTCTGGCTGCAACTGGTGCTGCTTTTGCGGCTCAACATCCCACGGATACCAGCGGTCGTTTGTGGCACCAGACAGGTGGCTGGGCGATTGTGCTGGTGTGGGTGTTGGTCACGGGGGGTGTCTTGCGGCAATGGTTTAAGACGGGGCAGACGGCTTGGGCGGTGGTGCTGGGATTGGTGCTGCTGAGTGATTTGTGGCTCTTTGGTTTTAAGCTGGTACGTTTGGAGGAAACGGCCGTGTCGCCATTTTGGACGGAAACAAAAGCGGTCATTGGTGACGAAATGACTCGTGTGCTGCCTTGGGGCGTCTCTATTTTTGAGCAGAATGGCGCTGAACAAGTTGGGTTAATGAGTGTCTTTGGTTACAACGCCCTGGAAGTGGGCGCCAACATCGACTTTGTCTCCTCGGTGCCTGATCCGCGCTCTTCAGCTTATGATGTGATGGGGGCGGGTTACGTTGTGGCGCCTGTGCCGCAGGAGCAGTTCATGGCGGGTGAGCAAGGCTTGCAGTTTGTGGAACAGACGGGCAGTGCCTGGATTTATCGTCGGCCGCAAGCCTTGCCGTTGGCTCGGCTGGTGACGCAGGTGGAAATCATTCCAGATACGCCGCAGGCTGTTGCTCGTGTGCATCAGCCAGACTTTGATGCCGCTACCACTGTTATCCTGGCTGAGGCGCCCCCCTGCGAATTAACGGCTGACGCTTCTGCTGGCTTGGCTACCATTGAGACGATGACGGATGGTTTCTGGCGGATTATGGTGCGCACAGAAACGCCGGCGCTGCTGGTTCTCAGCGAAACGGATTATCCCGGCTGGCGGGTTACGGTGGATGGACAACCAGCGCAAAATATCACGGCGTACACTGCTGTGCGTGCTGTTTGTGTGCCAGCTGGTGAACATGCTGTTGAGTGGACTTTTGTGCCCACGGTGTATTGGCTGGGTGGCTTGTTTTCGCTGCTGGGCTTGATTGTGGTCGGAACGGCCGTTTGGCGACGCGATAGATAACGTGATGAATCGTTTTCGCGCTGCCTTGCCGCTCTTTATTTTGACATTTGCCACCGTATGGGTGGCGGCTTTCTTTATCTACACCCAGCTGGAAATAACGGGGGGCACGCTGGGCGCCCCTCTGGATGATGCCTGGATACATTTTCAATTTGCCCGCAACCTGGCTCAAGGGAATGGCTTTAGCTTTAACCCAGGGGAACCCACTCCCGGTTCCACAGCTCCTTTGTGGACGGTAATGCTGGCTGGAATTGGTTTGGTTACTGAAGATTTTTTGACGCCAGCGATTGGGCTGAGTGGTTTGTTTCTGTTGGCCTCTGTGTTTTTGAGCTATGGCCTTGCTTTTGAGTTAACAAACAGTCGGTGGGCGGGTTTTGCCGCTGGTTTGGCGGTGGCTTTGTCTGGCCGATTTGTGTGGGCGGGTCTGGCTGCCATGGAGACGACGGCTTTCGCTGCTTTAAGTCTTGGTGCGATTTGGAGTTACACTCGCTGGGGCTTGACGTGGTGGACTGCTCTTATTTTTGGCTTGAGCAGTCAAGTTCGTCCTGAAGGGCATGCCCTGTTTGCCCTGGCTGTCATGGCTGACTTGATTCAGTTTGGGCGCCGCGACGCAAAGGTTAGCGTGCGCAGCTGGTTGATCTTTCCTGTGCTGGTGTATGGGTTGGTATCTTTGCCCTATCTGTTGTTTAGCCTCTCTACCACTGGTAAGCCGCTTGCCAATACGTTTTACGCGAAAGTGAGTGCGGCGTATCTCTTTAGTTGGCGCACGTTCCGCGAAACTGTGCGATTTCATTGGCTGGATAATGTGGCTGCGTTTTTGTTGGCGTTGGTGGGTCTTGTGCCCATGTGGCGACAAAGTCGGCTGGCTGTTTTGTGGTTGGTGGGGCTGCCTCTATTAACGGCCGTTATCATTGATCAAACCTGGCATTATGGCCGATATACCATGCCCCTTATCCCCATGCAAATGGTAGTGGCTGCTGTGGGGGTCGCTTGGATTGCCTCAAAAATCCGTTATCCATTCTCAATTATTCGTTCACCGTGGGTTGTGTGGGGCGCCGCTATTTTCTTGATTGTGGTGAGCAGTCTGGGGCAATTGAATGGTTGGGCGAGCCGGTATGGCAATAATGCCAAGGAAATTTTAGATATTGATGTGGCTATCGGTCATTGGTTGGCGGAGAACACGCCGCAGGATGCCCTGATTGCGGTTGATGACATTGGCGCTATCACGTTTCTTTCTGAGCGGCGAATCTTGGATATGAATGGGTTGGTGTCACCAGAAATGTGGCCTGCTGTGCGTCAACCTGTGGGCTTGCTCAGAGATCAATTGGCACTGCGGCAGATGTCTTTGGCTGGGGTGGATTATTTAGCGGCGTTTCCTCTGTGGCATTATGAGATTACTGGTAATCCCTGGGTGTCGCAGCCGGTATTTCCTGTGCATACTGAAACCCATACCATCATTTTTCAGCCTGATGCAGCTGTGTATGACATGAGCTTGCCTTATGTGCCTGAGGCTACTCCGCCGGTTGATTTGTCGGCAACTTTGGGCGATGCCATTCAATTATTGGGTTATGGGTTAATGCCCACTGAAAATGGGGTGAAGTTGGATTTGTATTGGCGAAGTTTGAAACCTGTTGACCAGGATTTTGATATTTTTATTCACGTGCTGGATGGGCAGGGTCAACTCACGGCGCAGGAGGATTTGCAGCCCTATAACGGTTTAGCGGCAACCCATGTGTGGCAGCCGGGGGACATTGTGAAATCTGCTCATCAACTGCCGATTGCCCCAGACGTCATGGCGGCGGGTTACACGATCCAAACGGGTATGTATGTGCGCGAGACCGGGGTGCGCTTACCTGCCGAGGGTGCCACGGTGCATGATCATGCCATTGTGTTGTCGGAGTGAAAATTCGGTCTGGTGAAGGCATATAGGCATATGTGCTGCTTTTTATGACAGCATATTCTGCAAACGGCCGTTTTCTAATGCCAAGACTGTATCCATTTGGGTTAAGCCAACTGGGCGGTGTGTGACTAGGAGAACGCTTTTGTCTTTGGCCAGGGTGAGCAGTATGGTCATGACTTGCTTTTCAGTTTGCACATCGAGGTTGGCTGTGGGTTCGTCAAGGATGAGGATGGGGGCATCTTTGAGGATGGCGCGGGCGATGATTAGCCGCCTTTGCTCGCCGCCACTCAATTGTCTGCCCAGGCTGCCAACTTGTGTTTGATACCCTGCGGGCAGCTGCTGGATGAATTCGTGTAATTGGGCTTGTTTGGCGGCGGTTTCGATCTGCTCGGGGGTTGCTTGGGGATTTGCAATTCTTAAGTTGTCATAGATGGATGCATTAAAAAGGTGGGCTTGCTGCGAGACGACGGAAAAACAGGCGCGTATATCATCTGGGTCGTATTGGCGTAAGGAACGGCCGTTTAAGACTATGTCTCCCTCGTGCCACTCCCAAAATCTCAGGAGGCAGTTGAGGAGGGTTGATTTGCCTGCGCCGCTGGCGCCCACAATGCCAATCTTTTTACCTGGCGGCATCTCAAGGTTGACATGTGAGAAGGTGGGGAGAACGGCCGTTTGATACTGAAATCCCACATCTTTGAATTGAAAATGACAAGAGTTGGGAATGGGCAGTGGCGCTGCGGGTATATCTACTTCTGTGTCGGTATCGACGACTCTGAAGAGACGGCGAGCAGCCGCGAATGATTGATCTAAATATTGGGCAGCTGCCGGTAATGGTTGCACTGCTTCAAAGGCCGCGACTGTGCTTAGAACGGCCGTTGCCAGAAACGTCCCATTCATGTCCCCAGTGATAACCAGCGGGATTGCGGCCAACAGCACACCCCACATCGCTGCCCACGTCACCATTTCTATGCCGCTGTTTTGTATTCCGGTTACCTGTGCCATTTTCTTTTGCTGCTGCTTTAAATTTTGGGCGTGGTGTGCTATGAGTTGGTAACGTGTTTCTGTGCGGTTAAAAGCCTCTAAGTCGGCCAGGCCTTGTATTGTATCAACGATTGTTTCTTTTAATTTTTTGCTTTGTTGGCCTATGGCTTCGCCCGGTTCCTGACTTAGCCACCGAATGAACCACGGTAAAATAAGGCCCGCACATAACAGGGAGATGAGTAAAATTGCGGCGAGCAGGGGTTGGAAAACGGCCGTTATGATGACAACCATGCTGCCTACAACCAAGGCGACCAGGGGGGGGCTGACAGCGCGAACATAAAAGTTTTCTAACGTATCTACATCAGAGATGATGCGGTTCAGTAAATCGCCACTGCCCAGCTGCTGAAGGCGTGCGGGTGCCAATGGTTCCAAGGCTTCATAAAACCAGACGCGCAATGCTGCCAATACTTTAAAGGTGACATTGTGCGACACAAGCCGTTCAAGATAGCGAAATACTCCTCGAGTTAGACCAAAAAATCTGACACCGACAATGGCGATGCTCAATGCGGAAATTGCGGGCTGTTGGGCGGCTCTGGAAATGAGAAATGCGGAGGTTGCTAATAAGGCAACATCACTGCCTACTGCCAGCGCTCCTAACAAAACGGATAGTCCGACCCATTTTTTGTAGGGTGAGATGAATTGGAGCAGGCGTTTGATGATTGTCGTTTTGCTGTATTGGGGCTCGCCTGTTTTTGGGGACGCCGTTGGTTTATGGAGGGGGGAGATGTCAGCTTGATCTGTTTGTGTTAGGCGGGTGGGGGTGAACTCGAATTCTTGTTTTTCTGCAACTAATTGGGCATAACGGCCGTTTCGTGCCAACAATTCTGGATGAGAGCCTGCTTCAACTAAACGGCCGTTTTCCAGTACCACGATTTCATCTGCATGCCTGATTGTTTCTAAGCGGTGTGCAATGACTAAAAGCATTTTTCCCGCCAGATGTTCTTGCACAGCGGCATGTAAAGCTGACTCGGTGACACTATCTAATTGGGAAGTTGGTTCATCGAGGATGATGAGGGGGGCGTTTTTGAGGAAGGCGCGGGCTAAAGCCAGCCTTTGCGCTTGTCCCCCGCTTAACCGTGCCCCTTGCTCGCCAATTTCGGTGTCATATCCTGCTGGCAGCGATTGGATGAATTCGTGTAGCTGCGCTTGTTTAGCGGCCATTTTTACATCGTCATCTGTGGCGTCTGGTTTGCCGTGGCGGATATTGGCCTCAATGCTTTCCGGGAACAAATAAGGCTTTTGCGGCACCCAGGCGATCTGCTCTCGCCAAACGGCCGTTTCCCTGTCATGGAGCGGTATCCCATCGACCAGAATTTGACCACTGCTCGGTTCAATAAAACGCAGCAGGCAATTTGCCACTGTGCTTTTGCCGGCGCCGCTGGCACCAACCAGCGCCACCATCTTCCCCGGTTGGAGAGTCAAGTTTAAGTTATGGAGAGCCGCCTCTTTTCTTCCCTGGTAGGTAACACCAACTTGCTCAAATTGAATCACGGCAGGCAGAACGGCCGTTGACGGGGAGGTTGGATTCGAGTTTACGTGCGGCTGGTCATGTCTGTGCAGGTGGGCAGCTGTTGCTGGTTCATCCAGCAAGCCAAAAATACGCTTCGCCGCCGCTGTGCCCTCCATCCCTGCATGAAAACGTTGCCCCAACATGCGCAGTGGCAAATAAAAATCTGGCGCGAGAATGAGAATGAATAAGGCAGTAGAAAAAGCCATGCCGCCCACCATCAAGCGCAGCCCAATCGATACGGCAATGATGGCGATACTGAGCGTCGAGAGCAGTTCCAATACCAAAGCTGACAAAAAGGCAATGCGCAAAACACCCATCGTCACCGCCCTGAAGCGGTTGGTGATTTGGGCAATATTTTGCGTTTGTGCCTTGCTTTGCCCCAACAGCTTGAGCGTTGTCAGACCTTGCAGCACATCCAGGAAATGGGCGCTCATCCGGCTCAGCAATCCCCATTGCCTCTGCGTTAAACTCTCAGCATACCGCCCAATCAGCATCATGAAAAGTGGAATCAACGGAGCGGTTAACAGCAGAATCAGGCCTGAAATCCAATCCAGGGGAAACACGACCAACAAAATGATGAATGGCACCAGGATGGCAATGAATAGTTGGGGGAGATACTCGCTAAAATATCTTTCTAAACTGTCGATGCCTTCCGTGAGAACGGCCGTTAATTCACCCGTCTGTTCACCATAGATTTTAATCGACCCTAACGCCAGCACATGTGCCAGCAGTTGGGTGCGCAGATTAAACTGCACATCAATAGCAATCCGATTGGCCGCCACCGTTCTGCCCCAACTCAGCCCACTGCGGATGCCAATGACCAGCAATAACCATATCAGCCAGGCACGTACATCCATCAAGCTCGCCTCGTGCAAAAAGACAGCATTAACCGTAATTCCCACCAGATAAGCCTGCGCAACAGTAGCGGCACCACCCAGGCTGCTCAACAAAATTGTCAAGAGCAGCCAGGCGCGGCTTGCTTGTGCCGCCTGCCACAAACGTTTATCAAACATGAGGCATTATAACTTTTTTAGGCAAAAGAGGGGATTTTGAAGCGTAAGGCGCGTGACACGTCATCTTTGACGCCTCACGCCTTACGCTTCACATTCTAATTAATATTCTAGATGGCTGTCCACAGTGATGCGCTTTCTAAAGACCCAATACGTCCAGCCCTGGTAGAGCAAAACAACAGGAACCAGCGTCAACGCCACAATCGTCATCGCCTTCAACGTGTAATCACTCGATGATGCATTATAAATTGTCAAATTGTAGGCCGAGTCAATTGAGGAAACCATGACATTGGGATACAAAATCATGAACGCTGTTACCACCGCAAAGGCAATGGTAATACCTGTCATCAAAAAGGCCCAGCCCATCATCTTCTTACGAATGAAATAACCAGCAATCAACGCCGCTGCCGCCCCAGCTAAGGGCACAATGCCTGGATTGATACCTAATTGTGACACAATCTCTGTAGACATGTAGGTGCCAATCACACCCAAAATCACTAAGACCAACGCGACTGGCCAGGAAACCCAGGCCGCTTTCTCACTGGCTGCACGCAAAGCACCGTCCGTCTTCATACTCAAGAAAATGGCGCCATGTACCACACATAAAGCCACAGCCATCAAGCCGATTATCAGGGCATAAGGGTTTAGCAATGTCCAGAATGTGCCGACATAGGTCATCGTGCCATCAATGGGCACGCCGCGCAGCAAGTTGCCGAAGGCAACCCCCAGCAGCAACGGTGGTAGTAAGCTGCCTAAGAATACACACCAGTCCCATAAACTTCGCCATTTTGTGTTTAAATCCTTGCTGCGGAATTCAAAGGCGATACCACGTATAATCAAGGTGAAAAGAAGCAGAAATAGCGCCATGTAAAAACCACTAAACATGGTGGCATACCAGTTTGGGAAGGCGGCAAAGGTAGCCCCGCCCGCTGTGAGCAGCCACACCTCATTGCCATCCCAATGGGGGCCAATAGTGTTGATGATCATGCGTCGGGTCTTGTCCTCTTTGCCCAGGAATGGCAGCAATATGCCAACCCCAAAGTCAAAGCCTTCAAGCAAGAAGAAACCCATGTACAAAACTGCAACTAAAACAAACCAAAGTGTATTGAGAGCCATGATTTCCTCCTTAGTCTCCTACCAGTGACAATTCAGTATCACCCACTGGTTCTGGCATAATTGATTTTGGCTGATCGGGCTTGCGGGCATATTTCACCAGGAGGTAAATATCAGCGACCATAAGGGCGCCGTAAATGAGGGTGAACCCAATCAAGGTGACAGCGACCATGCCTTTAGACACACTGATGGATACGCCATCATTGATGAGCATGAGGTCGTAGACGATCCACGGGAAACGTCCCACTTCTGTGAGTAACCACCCGGCTGTATTGGCAATGTAGGGCAGGGGGATGAGCCAAATGAAGACATGCATGAATTTGGGATTGTCCTCTAGCTGTTCACCCATGGTGAGCAAGAGGGCATAGGCTGCGGCCAATATCATGGCTGTGCCCGCCCCGACCATTGCTCTAAAACTCCAGTAAGTGATGAAAACAGGCGGGGTGTAGTCACCTTCGCCATATTCAGCTACAAATTCCCCATTCAGGTCATTCATACCGCGCACTTCACCAGAAACCTGATCGAGTGCCAGCAGGCTTAGTAAGTTGGGCAGGCGAATGGAGAACAGTTCATTCCCTTCCAAATCACCCACTGTGAGGATGGATAAACCGGCAGGGTCTTCTGTTTCCCAAAGCGCTTCAGCTGCCGCCACTTTCATGGGCTGTGATTCGACGAGATGCTGCATTTGACTATGGCCTGTCATGATCACGCCGATGGTGGCTAATAAACCGACGATGGCCGCAATTTGGAACGAGCGGCTGAACATTTCTTTGACTTCTTCTTTTCTTAAGTGGAAGGCAGCTATGCCCAAGACAAAGAATGAAGCTGTTGCTAGACCGCTCATTAGCACATGCGGGAATTGTGACCAGATGCTTGGGTTGAAGATAATGGCGAAGAAATCTACCATTTCGGCACGGCCGTTATTGAGAACATATCCTACTGGCTGCTGCATCCAGGAGTTGGCAATCAGAATCCAGAGCGCAGACAGATTGGAAGCGATAGCAACCAGCCAAATCGTGACCATGTGGAGCCGCTTGGACAGTTTGTCCCACCCAAAAAGCCAAACGCCCAGAAAGACAGACTCCAAGAAAAAGGCAGCTAAGGCTTCGATAGCCAATGGTGCGCCAAAAATATCGCCGACAAAGCGGGAGAATTCTGACCAGTTCATGCCAAATTGAAACTCTTGCACGATGCCGGTGACGACCCCCATGGCAAAATTGATGACAAACAAGGTTCCCCAGAATTTAGTCATGCGCAGATAAACATCTCTGTTTGTGCGCACATATAAGGTTTCCATTAAGGCTACGATGATTGATAAGCCTAATGTTAAAGGAACGAAAAAGAAGTGATAGACTGTCGTAATGGCAAACTGAAGCCGTGACAGAGAGACAATATCCATATAGCATCCTCCTATTTTTTGGATCTCAGTTCGGCGTTTTTAAACCTATCAGGTTTTTAAATGTGGAACTCAGGCTGTCTATTGCGTAAATCGATGGCTTAAATTTAAATGAGGGCAACCACCTAGCTCCTTTTGTGGATTATCTTGCAATATTATGAGGATTTTTTACATGCGGCTAGTGAGAGATGTCATACGAAATAGAGTGATTTGTCATGTGAATGCCAAAATTCGGCGTGGCACTCTGCAGTGTCTATGACGAATGTTTGTCTTACGTGCTTTGCGCGATTACAAAAGAAACTGGATATAAAGGCTTGTTGACGTGTCTGCCTTCATTTGGTTGGTTACGGCCGTTACTCAGCTTTCATTATCCAACGGAACAAGGCGCGACTTTAAGGCAAAAATTGCAGCCTGTGTGCGATCTTCAAGCTGAAGTTTGCTCAAAATGTTGCTGACATGTGTTTTGACGGTTTTCTCACTTAGTACCAGGTTTGCCGCAATCGTTTTGTTGTCATGTCCGCGTGCGATCTCTTTCAGCACTTCTAGCTCGCGTGAAGTCAACGCCTCTACCGACACGCGCACCCCGGCCACTTCATCCATCAATCGCCGTGCCACCCGTGGGTGTAACCGTGCTTCATTTTGGGCTGCTGCGCGAACGGCCGTTACTACTTCATCCGGGCTGACACTTTTGAGCAGATAGCTCAGGGCACCTGCTTTAATCGCTGGGAAAACCATCGCATCCTCATGATGGCTGGTCAAAATAACAATCTGTGTATGCGGGCAGGTGTGACGAATAACCCGCGTTGCCTCAATCCCGTTCATCTCCGGCATATTGAGATCGAGCAGCACCACATCCGGTTGGGATGATGTGGCCATTTCAACTGCCTCTGCCCCATCTGTTGCTACCCCAATAACTTTAATATCCTCTTGCACTTCCAGCAGCATTTGCATGCCCTGCTGCACAATGGGATGGTCGTCTGCAATCAAAACAGTAATCATCATTCATTCCTAAATTGTTGTGGGCAGTGTGACAGTAAGCTGCGTGCCGCCAGCCCCGCTCTCTATCTTAAAGGTTCCGCCTGACTTTGTGGCTCGCTGCCACATATTTTGCAATCCAAACGACTGTGTTTTGTCCACCTGATTGATATCAAAACCAAGGCCATTGTCTGCCAAATGCAGATGCAGCGTTTCTAATTCATATTGCAGCGTCATGTGCAGTTGTGTGGCCTGCGCATGTTTGCCCACGTTTTGCAATGCTTCTTGCACAATGCGGTACATGGCTTGCTCAATTGGCAGCGGCAAATCCCGCTCATGCTGGATATTGACGGTCGTCGCTACCCCTGTTTGCTGTGACCATTGCATTGTTAATTGGCGAACGGCCGTTGCTAACCCGTGATCTTGCAGCGATGCCGGGCGCATCTGTTTGATGATCTGATCAAGTTCAACCTGAATCGCTTGTGTTTGCAAAATGACCTGCTGCAACCTATCTTTGGCAATTTGCGGCTTGCTGTCGAAAAGCGCAGGGATCGAGCCCAACGTTAGGTTCAGACCAAATAGCTGTTGTTTGATCGCATCATGTAGATCCCGAGCCAGCCGATTGCGTTCTTCCAGCCGGGCGAGCCCTTCCACTTCTTCTGCCAACTGGGCATTGGTTTCCGCCAGTTCACGCAGTTCAACGATTTGTTGGGCAATCGTATCCGCCATGGCGTTGAACTGTTGGCCAAGCTGGCTAATTTCATCATTTCCCTTAACGGGGATGCGCTCATTCAAATCTCCGGCGGCAAAGGCGGTGCTGATAGCGCCAAGCGTTGTCAATTTGCGGCCGAAAAATCGCCCTAGCCAACTTCCCATAATCCCAGACAGTATCAAGGCGATGATACCCAGTGCCACACTCACCCATAATGCTATACGAGCTGTTTGCTGCAATTGAAAGGAAACATCTTCACTGCCACTATGATAGTAAACCCAACCGCCCGTTTGGATTGTGGTGAGCGCAAAATGGCGGTTGTCTTGCTGCCCAAAGATCGTCTTGTTAGAAATGAAATCGGACGCATCAATACCAAAAGGTAATTGTTCCCAGATGCTTTTGCCCTGCGGGAACTGTGTCGTGTAGTTGCTAGCCAAAATCGTACCCTCGGGATCAATGATGATAATCCACTCGCTATATTTTGGCATATCATCCGCTGGTAAAAAATTATCTTCAATCCAGGAATCCAGGCATGCTGGACACAACGATGTTTCCAGGTAAAAAGGCATATCTTCTGCGTAAATTTCAGCCCAATCGGCCGTCCACTTAGCTGCCCAGCTGCTTTTTAAATACAGCCAATTGCCAACTAATAGTCCCACGACCACAATCACGATTGAAATGATCGTGACCAGTAGATGGGAAAGCGTTAGTTGTTTTTGTAGTTTCATGATTATCCAGCAAGGTACGTTTGTGAACAGGTCTACACACGGTTTATGGGTGTATTGGCGTTGTGAAGACCAATACACCCATCTTCTATTCTTCTCTACCTGTACAACAATCTGTTATTTGATGATGCTCTGAACCAACTGTTGCAGCTGTGTGGTGCTAATTGTACTGTAAATGAAGATTTCGTGACCATCAATTGTGAAAACGGCCGTTTGCTCACCATCTTCTTCCCCAAAGAAAACCTTGACACCGTTAATGGTTTGCGCTTCACCATCCATCTCAGTTTCGAATCCATCATGATATAGATAGATACCTGTGTAACCATCACCATCATCTACATAAGTGAAACCTTGGGCGTCGTCCCACTCATCTACCCAGACCAGTTCAAACCCGCCTGGCAGAACAGCATTTGATAAATTGAGCACGCTGTCATCAGGCTCTACTGGTTGGACGTTGACGTCATCTTCCCACCAGCCAGCGTCGCCCCATGAACTGTCATCGTCGTTCCAGTCGCCCTCTTCATCCCATGAGCCGTTATCGTCGTCCCAATCACCCTCTTCCCATTCGTCATCAAACTCAAGGGGAATGTCTGATGGTTGTATAACGGTTTCTGTGCCTGCCATGACACCGTTGATCCAGTTGTTGTACTCAGTTAAGCGGGTGTAGACGCCGTAGTTACCAGCCACACCACAACCTTCACCCCAACTTACAATGCCGATTTGCACCGGATTTCCGTTACGATCCGTGCTTACCAAAGGGCCGCCGCTGTCACCGTAGCAAGAGTCTGCTCCACCATCTTCAAGACCAGCACATAAATCATCGGACATCAGATCGTCGCCATAAACTAGTTGGCAAGCAGTTTGGGTGACGACGGGAATGTTTACACCTTGTAACATATCAGGCGTTTTTTCGCTCTCTTCAGTCAATACACCCCAACCGGTTACGCGTGCCATTGTTCCTGGGTCATCGACATATTCGTTGGCGGCACTGATCAAGCTAATGGGGGTGCCTTTAGTGGCTGGGCGGCTCAGACGGATTAAAGCGATGTCGTTGTTCTGGTTATCTTCATACTCTGGATAACCAGGATGAACTGCCATTTCCGCAGCAGGGATGCGCTCACCCTCATTGCTGCTCAGCTGATAACGGCCAATAACCACATCCACTTCATCAGCATTCTGTACACCTTCCAGACAGTGGGCGGCCGTCAATACCCAGTTTGGGGCAATGAGTGAACCGCCGCAAAATTGTCCTTCGTGGGCATTGTTTGTGCCGCTATCGACTAAACCAACCATCCAGGGTTGTTCGCCTTTCACGGCTGGGGTTTTACCCGTTTCATCGGCACTGGCTGAACTAACAAAGGCGATCATCATCAGGACTAACAAAAATACTGGAATACTAAGTTTGTGTTTAATTTTCATTTTCATGTTCCTTGTGTTTGTTTGGAATGAATAAATTTGATGATACAAGGATACATTTTGGAGCACGGTTTTCGCATCGGGCGTGGGGTGTATGTTTGTTTGGGACTTTTGGGGTAGCTGCACTACGAACCTAAGCTTGTAGTACGTGCTTTAGCACGTAAAAAATGGCGCACTAAAGTGCGCACTACGAACTTTTAGGTATGTGCTTTAGCACGTAAAAATAGCGCACTGAAGTGCGCACTACGAACTTTTAGGTATGTGCTTTAGCACGTAAAAATAGCGCACTAAAGTGCGCACTACGAACTTAAGCTTGTAGTACGTGCTTTAGCACGTAAAAAATAGCGCACTAAAGTGCGCACTACGAACTTTGGGTATGTGCTTTAGCACGTAAAAAATAGCGCACTAAAGTGCGCACTACACTACGAACTTTGGGTATGTGCTTTAGCACGTAAAAAATAGCGCACTGAAGTGCGCATACGAACTTTTAGGTATGTGCTTTAGCACGTAAAAAATGGCGCACTAAAGTGCGCACTACGAACTTTGGGTATGTGTTTTAGCGCGTAAAAATGGCGCACTAAAGTGCGGTTTCTTTTGTTAATCTCAATGAGTTGGGGAGGAGGCTCATACAACAAAAAACCGGACTCGCCTTTAGCGTAAGTCCGGTTTTAAGCGCCAGGTGATTGAGATGATGTTATTCGTCTTCAGAAAGAACTTTGGCGGCTGGATTTTTAGCCTCGGGCATCAGTATCCAGAGAATTGCGTAGATAATTAGTCCACCAATGACAAAGCTGAAGATCAAGGTTACCAAGACGAAAATGATGCGAATAAGGGTGGAGTCGATACCAAAGTATTCGCTCAGGCCACCGCATACGCCGGCAATCCAACGATCATCTGTTGAACGGGTTAGTTGTTTATCATTTGACATTTGTTTGCCTCCAATTGGTAAAACGGCCGTTTCTGCCGCACCCGGTATAAATTTCTATGCGCTCTATACGCGATGAGGTGAATAGGGTTGCATGATTGGTTGGCGAGCTGGCTCGTATGACAGTTGAATCAAGTGATGTGCCTGGCAAGGGAACGGCCGTTCCCGTCTGGCTGTAACGCGCTCAAACCAGAGATAGACGTTAACACATTCTGAGTGGCTGACTGGAAATCGTTGACAAAGCTCTCTCTTCCATATAAATTGGGGCTTGATTTGACTAGATTTAAGCAGTTGTTGGTTCCGACTAGAGTATATAATCAAAGCGCTGTCCCGACTTCTTACATGGGCAGTGCTTTTTTGGTGCATAGTGATCGTCTAAAAATTACTCCCCGTTTTCCAGGGGGAAAGGTCACTTGAAGCGCATCCATCAATTCCGGAACGTATGATGTGCCCATAGAAAAACCCACTTCTGCACAACACAATCTGATCGGTTCCGTAGCCTGGCTGACGGCACTCGAATAAGGATACAAAGAAAAACAAAACATTATGAGTAAAAACTTGAAAATTATCCCTCTGGGCGGTCTGGGGGAGATTGGTAAAAATATGACACTACTAGAATATGGCCGCAACCAAATTATTGTTGACTGCGGGGTCATGTTCCCCGAAAGCGATATGTACGGCATCGATTTAGTCCTACCAGATTTCGATTACGTCATCAAAAACCAGAAAACATTGCGGGGTATCGTGCTTACCCACGGGCACATGGATCACATTGGGGGACTGCCTTATCTGCTGAAACAAGTGAATGCACCTATTTACGGCACAGACCTGACTGTTGGTATCGTTGAGCGTATGCTGGATCAGGCTCAGTTAAAAGATCGTGCCCGGCTAAATATTATTGATGATAGGCAAACCCTGCATCTTGGCCCCTTTCGCATAAGTCCGTTTGCTGTCGCGCACTCCATTCCTGCCTCGGTTGGTTTGGTGATTGATACGCCTGTGGGCACTATCGTACACACTGGGGATTATAAATTGGATGAAACCCCGGCTGGCGGTCGCACCACAGACTTTAAGCGCTTGAAGGAGTTAACTCCTAATGGTGTTTTGGCTTTGCTCGGTGACAGCACAAATGCGGATCGCCCAGGGCGCACACCCACGGAACAACTCGTCTCTGAAGAATTAAACAACTTGTTTGCCGAAGCCGCAGGTCGGCGCATTATCATCGCTACATTTTCGTCTGTGCTGGCGCGTTTACAAGAGATTCTGCTGTTGGCGCAAAAGTATAAGCGCAAAGTTGCTCTCACGGGGCGCAGCTTAAAACAAAATGTGGAATTAGCTCGAGAGTTAGGGTATCTCAAGATACCAAAGGGGCTTATTGTAGACATCCATGCTCAGTGGCCAGATGAGAAACTGGTTATCTTGTCTACAGGCTCACAAGGTGAACCACGTTCTGCTTTGAACCGGATGGCAAAAGGGGAGCATAAGCAGGTTCAAGTTCATGATGGCGATACCATCATCATCTCTGGAGGCACGATTCCGGGCAATGAAGAAGATGTTGGCCGTATGTTGAACAATTTGTTTGCTCGAGGCGCCCATGTGATTTATGGACCCATGGCTACGGTTCATGTTTCTGGACATGGCAGCCGGGAAGAGATGCGCATTATGCTGCAAAAGGTTAATCCCCGATTTTTGATTCCGGTACATGGTGAAATGCGCCATCAACATCTCCATGCCCGTTTGGCTCAGGAAAACAATATGTCTGGAGAAGATGTGTTTATCTTGAAAAATGGGGATTCGTGGATTACGGATGGGGAAAAGGCGTGGCTTGCGGGTTCGATACCGGCCACAGATATTTATGTGGATGGCTCTCTTGTGGGCGAAGTTGGAGACCGGGTGGTGCAAGATAGAGAACGTTTGGCTCAGGATGGCTTTGTGGTGGCTTATGTTCCCATCAATAAAAAGAATAAATTGGTTGGTGAACCACGTATATTGAGCAGAGGGTTTTTACAAATGGATGTCTCGGGGGATTTGTTAGATGCGGCTCAACGTGAGTTAAAAAGAGCTTTAATGCGTAACGGCCGTTATCCTGATGACATTGTGCGCGAAACTTTGCAGACATTCTTCTATCATAATACAAAGTCAAAGCCAGTTGTGTTACCCAATATCGTCCGAAATTAGGTTTTGCTTCTCAGGTAAACGGCCGTTCTCTGGGTGTCTGGTTAGGGCATGGTGAGGATGACGCCCTGGCGATCATCGGTCGGCCAATGGGCGGCTCCGTGTCTGCTTGCTAAAGGGGATCGCGCCAAACGGGGCAGGTCATGCAGTGGCCGCCACCTCGACCGCGACCCAGTTCAGCGCCGGGAATGGTGAGAACCGCCACCCCGGCACGGCGCAGACGGGTGTTCGTCCATTCATTGCGGTCATAGGCAACCACCACGCCTGGCTCCAGCGCCACCACGTTGTTGCCATCATCCCATTGCTCGCGGGCTTGCTCGAATTCATCACCCCCGGTGGGAATAACGCGCAATCTTTCCAGACCCATTGCTTGCGCTACCACGTCCAGCCACCCTTTTTCTTCCACGGTGACATCAAGCGTTCCCTCTTTGCTGCCTGGGCGATAGCTGATAGGCTGGATGTTTTCGATGACCTGTTCATAAATCGTGACGAGATCACGATCACAGAAGGTGAAAACGGTGTCCAGGTGCATGCTGGCACGATCATGAGGCATTTTGGCGGCGATAACGTGGCTGGCTGCTTCGTTTTTGAACAGCTCCAAGGCCACTTGCCCTACAGCCTGGTAGGTGGTGCGTTCGCCCATGCCGATAAGCACGACGCCATTGCCCACAGGCATGACATCGCCACCTTCGATGGTGGCGCTGCCAAAGTATTGGTCGGGATCGCCCCACCAGACCTTAAAGTTGCCATCTTTGAATTTGGGATGGAATTTGTAGATGGCAGCCATGTGCAAGGTTTCTTGGTGCCGGCTGGGGAAGTACATGGGATTGAGGGTGACGCCGCCGTAAATCCAACAAGAACTGTCGCGGGTAAACATCTGATTGGGCAGCGGCGGCAGCACAAATTCGGTGCCGCCGTACGCTTTTTGCACAAAGGCGCTGAGGTCTGAGGGGAGTTCGTTGACGGTGATGCCGCCAATAAGATGCGAGACAAGTGTTTTGGCTGGCAGCTCGTCCATCCAGGCACGCAGTTCAGCCACGGCTCCAACCCCCACTTCGTTTGGCGTCAATTTGCGATCCAGGATGTAGGAACGGCCGTTTTCATCCTTCACCACATCTTGTAATAACTGGTGGACTCGCATGACATCAATACCAAATTCCACGCGCATCAAATCGACAAAGGTATTGTGATCTTGCCGCGCTTGTCGTGTCCAGATCACATCTTCAAACAGCAGTTCTGCACAGTTTGTTGGGGTGAGACGCCGCATTTCCATCCCCGGACGGTGGACAATGACTTTCCGCAATTTTCCAACTTCAGAATAGACACCAAATTCGCTCATCTAATGTTCTCCTCTTGGGGTATGCTGTGAAACCAATTGTAACAAGGGTGGATGAGTTTGCGAATATAAAATAGACTAGACCAAATGTTCTATTTTGTGGTATACTGTGTGGCGCATGATAGCATGCATAACTATATTTTCTGTTTTTATTGCACATAAGGAGTGAAAACTAATGCGAATTGTGAAAAAATATCCAAATAGTCTCTTTTGTTGGGTCAATTTAGGAACTTCTGACTTTGAAGGAGCTAAGGTATTTTATGGCGGATTGTTTGGCTGGCTCTTTGAAGATAAGCCTGCGGATATGGGGGCGTCATACACGATAGCCTGTATTGATGGCCACAGTGTAGCAGGGCTGGGATCGCTGCCTCCAGATGCAGAAGAACAAGGGATACCAACATCCTGGTCTTCCTTTGTGAAGCATGATGATATTGAAGCGGTTGCCGCCAAAATTACGGCAGGTGGTGGAAATATCGTGATGCCTGTGACAGATGTGATGACGGAGGGGCGCATGTTGTTGGCCACGGATCCTACCGGTGCCTTGTTTGGTGTGTGGGAGCCGCAGGACAATATTGGAGCGCAGGTGGTCAATGCCCCGAACAGTCTGCTCTGGAATGAATTGCAAACACATGATGTAGAGGCGGCACAGGCTTTTTATGCTTCTGTATTTGGTTGGGCGCATGAAACGGGTGAGGATGGTTATGTGGTGGTGTCTGTTGATGGTCGGATGCAGGCTGGCATGATGGCGCTTCAGGAGGAATGGGGCGACGTGCCGCCACATTGGTCTGTCTATTTCTTGGTGGAGGATGTAGAAACGGCCGTTGCCAAAGTCCATGAGTTGGGTGGCACTGTCTTACGCCCACCGTTCCCGGTTGCTGAAATGGGAAAGATGGCTGTCGTGCAAGATCCGCAGGGTGGTGTGTTCAATGTGATGGAGAGTTTTTTCGTGGATACACCTCCGGGATATTGAGCGTATGTGGTGAACCGTAATCGGTTATCTGTCATCTATGATGTGTAATTTGTAATCCGTAAGCTGTGATTGGTTATGGGAACATGGTTCACAGTTTGCGGATTACGTCTAATGACATCATCCGGGGTGTGGCTGCGCATGTCACGGTGATGGATTTAGATGACACTATCTTTACTCGTGGGCAGCAAGGATGAACAACGTGCGTGGTTCGCTGGTGATGAGGGGGCTGTCGCCGCGGTTGGTTTCTAGTTTGATGAGGTAGCGCACTTCGCCGTGGCCAGTGGTGAGGTGTTGGGCGTCTGCTTGCCAACGGTAGCCAGTGCCGAAGTTGGCTTGTTCTAAACGGCCAATGCGGAACTCACTGTCTTCTTCTTGCTGGTAGATGCCAAAGAACTGGTCTGCTGCCAGGGGGAGTGGCCAGGTCCAGTAGATGGTGATGCTGTCGTCAGCCATGAGGCGGCTTTGGTCTGGCGGGCCAAGCAGGGTGATGGTGGCCGTGGGGGGCAATGTGGGCAAGGAGATGGGGGTTGCGGTGGGTGTGTGGGTGGGTGTGATAGCTCTAGTGGGTAAGGCCGCCTCTGTGGCGGTGGCCTGAGTTTCTGGTGTGACTGATTTTACGGTTGGAGGTGGTGTGGCTGCAGCGACACGCTCTGTAACTGCTTCGTCTTGAGCGTTTGGGGTGGGGTGAGGCATGGTTTCGACTACAGAGCGTGCCCACATATTGAGTAATGCTAAAACCAGCAGCATGAGGATGAAGGGTAGCGTCATGAGAGCTGCCCGTTTTCGTTTTGTGAGACGCTGTGGTTTTGTTGATGATTCGTCCATTGAAGCAGCATTTTATCACAAAAAAAACGTTACATGCCATTGGCAGCGCTGGTTGTCATGAGGTCTTGTGAATGGAGAGGGTTGGTTCGTTGCCGGATTTGTGAACTGGTCTACAATTCTCGCGTGGTGAAGAGAAATGAGATCAAGTATTGGTGGTTGATTGTCAGGGGCAGCCTGATTGTTTTGCTGCTTGTGGCTTGCCACGCAACTCCTGCAAGCGAAGAAGTGCCAGTCTTGGAAACGGCCGTTCTTACGAAAGAGGTTCCTCAGAGCATCGTTGAAACTCCGACTGCTCTCCCGCCCGCGACTCCTACACCAATGCCGACACAAAGCCCAGTTGAAACGGCCGTTATCCAGCCTACGCGTCCCTTGCCCACCCTGCAAAACCCGGCGCACCCAGATTTTATCAACATGGCTGACACGGCTGGTGTGCCTCTTGTTGTGGTGGACGAGGATAATACTGGCGTGTGGCAATATCCTGAAGATACTTTCATCCATCCCCTTGCCTTCGCCATCCACGACAACCGCGCTTATCTACTGGATGCGGGGCAGATCTTGATCCTGAATTTGGCCATGCCTGAGCAGCCGGTGTTGTTACTGAAAGGGGGCGATGTCATCGAGGGCGTGACTGTGCTTGAGCCGTTAGATTTGCATGCAGCGCCAGATGGTCTGTTGGTGTTAGATCGTGCTGGTGATGTATACCGTTATGATTGGCAGGAGTCTGCCTGGCATGTTGACCGCTATGACCGCCCCATCAGTGACACCTCCAGCCATTATTATGTGGCGCTGGCTGGCGAGGGCAATGCTGGCACGGCGTTGGTGCGAAACGGCCGTTATCTCCTGGAAACAAGCTACAACTACACCATGTTGTATGCAGATGGGGTGCAGCAATCCTTGTGGAATTTAGCGGAAGCCCGGGGTATTGATATTGCTGCTGCTGGTGACGTTGTTTATGTGTTAGCGCAAAACATGCATGACACAGAAGCACAGCTAACCAAATATGAGCAGACGAGTAAGGTAGGGGAGTTCCAACCAGCCACCGTGATAGATCAGGCAAGGCAGGTTTTAGCAACGGAAACGGCCGTTTACATCCTGGATCAAAATGGGAAAAGATTGCTCATTTTCACGCCGCAAGATGGGCAGCTGCAAACCCTCATGCAATTGCCCCAAGATGATGTCATTTCTGCTTTTGGTATCCATCCTGAAACCAACCAACTCTTATTTGCGGGCAAAAATCGCCTCTATCTCTTTGATAGGCCAGGAGAACTAGCCAATGTGCCTGGGCAACCGCTCCTTACAGGCATCCAGCCCCACGATTTTGCCGTGCTTCATGCCATAACGGGCTTTGCCCCGCCCATTGGCTGGGACATTACCACCCGAGATCTACAAATGCCTGGAGCGCCGCGTCATTATCGCCTGGGGGTGCATCAAGGGGCTGATTTTTATTGGGCACGAGACTCCCAGGTTTTTGCAGCGGCCGATGGCATTGTGATTCGCGCCACACAGGATTATGAACCGCCATTCCCGGCCGCCTTTTACGACATGCGCACGCAATCTCACGAACTGGGGTATACCTCAGAGGAGGCTCTTGATTTTTATCGGGGGCGGCAGGTATGGATTGAACATGAAAATGACATTGTGTCTCGGTATATTCATCTGGCGAGTGTCGCTTGGGATTTAGAGGAAGGCCAGCCTGTGCAACAGGGGCAGCTTGTGGGCACAGTGGGCAATTCAGGGTCACCAGCCTCCCTGGAAAGCCCAGACAGTGATGCTCACTTGCATTTTGAACTATGGTTGGGGGATTACTATTTGGGTCAATTTTTGCGCCCTGTCGAAACACGGGATTGGTTGAGCAGAATCTTGCATCATTGAGGTAAGCAAGACTTAATTTTACCTCTCTCGCCGAGCCGGAAATAGGGCAGAGGATCCGCTTGGGATAGGGAAGATTTGAGAATTCTATATAATACATTAGTAAAATCTGAGTTACATATTGACAGAGCCTGGATAAGACATATGATGATATTAACGGGGCACGGAAATCTTCCTGCCAAAGTCAAAAAAATTCAATCTAAGGAGAATTACTCATGAGTCGTTTGATGAAAAGCATCACCCTGACAGTTCTAGTTTTGATATTAGCCGTTCCTTTTGTCTTTGCAGATGGTCATGAAAGCACAATCGTTGACATTGCCGCAGGTAGTGAAGATTTTGACACGTTGACAGCCGCAGTCAAGGCTGCCGGTTTAGATGCGTCCTTATCTGAGGGGAGCTGGACTGTATTTGCCCCGACTGATGAGGCTTTTGCAAAATTAGGCCTAGATGCCAGCAATGTTGGTACTTCGTTCACTAAAGCTGAACTAACAGACCTTCTTCTTTACCATGTATTAACTGAACCTGTTAGCTCAGAAGAAGCAAAAGCTAACCACCAAGGTAACATCACCATGGGCAATGGCCAAATAGCTGGTCTAAAGTACTTTGATGGTAGCCTGTATATGAATGATGATGCCAAAATCATTACCCCCGATTTGCAAGCCTCTAATGGTGTGATTCATGTGGTGGACAATGTGATTTTGCCCCCATGGCCACGTACCGAAGATGCGCCTCATGGTGAAATTAGTGGCAATGTTGCTGCCCCTGCTGGGAGCAACACTATTGTAGACATCGCTGTCAATGACGGCCGTTTTGACACCCTTGCCGCCGCCGTTGCCGCCGCAGACTTAGTCGATACACTCTCTAGTGGCAGTTGGACCGTATTCGCTCCCACCGATGATGCTTTTGCTAAATTGGGCTTGGATGAAACAAATATCGCTGCTGCTTACAGCAAAGAAGAGTTGGCAGATATTCTCCTCTACCACGTGCTCACCAAACCTGTTAGCACTGAAGAGGCGAAAGTCGATCAAGGTGATATTGTTATGGGCAACAACCAATTGGCTGGCTTGAAATTCTTTGATGGCAGTTTATACATTAATGACGATTCCAAGATTATCATCCAAGACATTCAGGCTGACAATGGCGTCATTCATGTGGTTGACACAGTCATCCTTGGTCCCTGGCCTCGTGATGCTCAATAAAAAAAGAGTAGTCAGGTTTCTTCAACTGTTACCTTTTACACGAAGATAAACCTGGCAGTTCTAAAAAGTTCTGAGGCGACCTGGCTGCGTAGTCAGGTCGCTTTTTTTTTAAGTAAAAAGGGTCAGCGGGGTTTCCCTGCTGACCTGTCAGCGGCCGTTGCTAGAATTGAACCCGCATACGATTGATGCTTTTGCTAAATTGGGCTTGGATAAAACAAATATCGCTGCTGTAGTTGTAGCTTTTGTGCTGGTGTTTATAATTGAGGTCTTTATATGTGGCGAAAATATTTGTCCCAGTAATGGACTTGTGAAAAATATGAATGAATTTAGCAAAGTTTCAATTGTGATTCCTTGTTATAACGAAATTGATACGATTGAAACAATTATTGGCCTGGTGCGAGCTGCCGAAACCGGATTAGATAAAGAGCTTGTTATTGTAGATGATTACTCCCAAGATGGAACAAGAGATTATCTGGCTGCTATCGTAGACGATGAAGACATCCAGGTTGTCTTCCATGAGAAAAACCAGGGCAAAGGGGTTGCCTTGCGCACCGGCTTTGAAAAAGCTACTGGCGATATCATCATCATCCAAGATGCTGATCTTGAATATGATCCCGGCGAATATTGTAAATTGTTAAAGCCCATTTATGATGGTAAAGCTGATGTGGTTTATGGCTCTCGCTTTGCCGGTGGTGAATCTCACCGGGTGCTCTACTTCTGGCATTCATTGGGCAACAAAATACTGACGCTCATGTCTAATATGTTCACAAATTTGAACCTGACTGACATGGAAGTGTGTTACAAGGTGTTCAAGAAATCAGTGTTAAATGGGATGACTCTCACTGAGGATCGGTTTGGCTTTGAACCAGAATTTACAGCTAAAATCGCCCGGAAGGGATGTGTTGTGTATGAAGTAGGCATTTCATATCATGGGCGCACTTATGCAGAAGGGAAGAAGATTAACTGGAAGGATGGCGTACGGGCTGTCTATGTCATCACAAAACATGGCTTGTTCTCTTAGTGGCCGTTCACAAAAATAAAAAGCCCCTGGTTATTGCCAGAGGCTTTTTTGATCATTATTGCTAAAACGGGTCAACTTAGAAAAGTCCCCAATCTCCACCAGCACCTTCTTCCATCATGGATGGATCCCATAATTCGGTGCCAATCTCCACTTCAACGCCACCTGTCATGACTGTGCTGGCCACAATACGCACCTGCTCAATCATTTGTGGCCCATAAGGACAAAAAGGTGTGGTCAAAATCATTGTGATTTTGGCAGAATTTTCTTTCTCATTAACTTCAGTGTTGCGGATAAGGCCTAATTCAACAACATTTAACCCAATTTCTGGATCAATAACCGAACGCAACGTTTCCCATAGTTCTTCCCCTTTACTGAGGACCATAATTCACCTAATTAATATCGACTAGATTGATTGTTTTGCTTGATATAGTAAATTGACAGCATTCATCGCCCTCAAGCATACAACTGTTTTGGCTAATGGGCGTTTCCATGACGCTGATAATGAGTTCTTTATCTAACATGCATACTTCATCATGCTTGGTACCTACGGAGAGGTAAGGGCAGCTGTATTCTGTGATGCGGTATTCTTTGCCAATTTTTTCCCATTTGGCCAGGAAACCTTCTGCTGCCAACATGTCCATTAAATATGTCAGCCTGGCTTCAAAGGTTAGTTTTTCAAACTGATCACGATGTTCATCCACAATGCGCTGTACAGCCTTGCCAAATAACTGATTCACTTGCTCTTCTGGCATGTGATTTTTTAATTCGTCAAGGAGCATGTTGGTGAGGTAGACATATTTCTTGGGGAAGAGTTCATGGCCTGTTTCGCTTAAACTGTACACGTAAAACGGCCGTCCTACTTTGCGGCGTACACTGCTGACCTCGATAAGACCATCTGCCTGAAGGGAATTAAGATGGTGACGCACAGTTACTGGAGAAACATCTGCCGCCTTGGCTAAATCTTCAACCTTCAGTTGATTAGAGGATTTTAATGTATGCAAAATGACATCACGTGTACTTTGCTTGCGGTTGCCTGTTACAGTTTTCACGATAGAATTCCTCTGCACTCTAGCCGAGATTATAGCAACATGGACATTTATTGTCAATAACTGCTATTTTTATCATTATTTTAATAAAAATTGACGCAGTCTCTGGTAAATGCTATAATTTTCCGCGGTTGGAAAACCCCACTTTTCAGAGAGTCAACTAAGTTGGACGTAAACAATTTTTAGGTTAGGAATGACGATGGCAGCCTTGTGAAAAGTGACTGGATCAGGGTTTGCAATCAGGCAGGGAGCTTCAGGTGGTTGTTTCTGACAAACATCATTTTTGTAGGAGAATTTCTAAAATGACAATAGCATTGGAAATAAAAAATTTACATGCCAGTGCCGGTGATCAGCCCATTTTGAAAGGTATTGATTTGTTGATTAAACAAGGCGAGATTCACGCACTGATGGGACCAAATGGTTCTGGTAAAAGCACGTTGGCTTATACCTTAGCAGGGCATCCGGCTTATGAACCGACCGCCGGGCAAGTGATCTTTGGTGGTGAGGATTTATTGGAAATGGAAGCGGATGAACGTTCTCGCGCCGGCTTGTTTTTGGCTTTTCAATATCCGGCGGCTGTACCTGGCGTTACTTTGGCAAAGTTTTTGCGCCAGACTATCAACTCTCGCCGTAAAGCGGAAGACCCGGACGATAAAGGGATTTCTATTCCTGCTTTTCGCCGCTTGTTGAAAGAGAAGATGAATATGCTTGGTATCGACCACAAATTTGCGGGTCGTTATCTAAATGAAGGCTTTTCCGGCGGGGAGAAGAAGCGGGTAGAGATTCTCCAGATGGCAACGGTTGAACCGAAAATTGCTATTATGGATGAGACGGATTCTGGTTTGGATATTGATGCGCTGCGGGTTGTGTCTGAAGGGGCCAACCACTTGTATAAAGAGATGAATATGGGGGCTTTGGTGATTACTCACTATCAACGTATTCTCAACCATATTAAGCCACATTATGTACACATCATGATGGATGGTCGTATTGTGGAAAGTGGCGGCCCAGACCTGGCGTTGAAATTGGAAGAAAGCGGCTACGATTGGCTCCGTGATAAGCACGGTATTGCTGAGGAGGCGTAGTATGGCTGAAGAAACCATTGCGCGTGAATTAACTGAAGAGGAAATTGTTGCTGAGGTTAATCAAGATTACGCTGAAAGGTATGGCTTTGCTGATGAAGAGGATTATGTATTTAAAGCTGAGAAAGGCTTAAATGAAGATATCGTTCGTGCCATCTCTAAGATGAAAAACGAGCCGGAATGGATGCTGGAGTTCCGCTTGAAGGGTTATGCTCATTATCTGAAACGGCCGTTACCCGAATGGGGGCCAGACCTGCATCAGATCGACTTTGACGACATTTACTACTACATCAAGCCGACTGATGAACACAGCACTTCTTGGGACGATGTACCTGAGAATATCAAAGATACGTTTGATAAACTGGGTATTCCCGAAGCAGAACAAAAATTCCTTTCTGGTGTTGGCGCTCAGTATGAATCAGAAATGATTTATCACAACATCAAGAAAGAATTGGCAGATCAAGGTGTTATTTTCCTGGGTATGGATGATGCAGTCCAAGAGTATCCTGAGATAGTGCGTGAATACTTCAACACGATCATTCCCTATACAGACAATAAATTTTCGGCGTTGAACACAGCCGTTTGGTCTGGTGGCAGCTTTATTTATGTGCCACCTGGGGTAAAAGTGGACATGCCGCTGCAGGCTTACTTCCGCATTAATGCCAAAAACATGGGGCAATTTGAACGCACACTCATCATCGTGGATGAAGGGGCTTACGTTCACTATGTGGAAGGTTGTACCGCGCCGATTTACTCTTCTGATTCATTTCACTCTGGCGTCATTGAAATTCACGTGAAGAAAGGGGCACGCTGCCGTTACTCCACCATTCAAAACTGGTCTACTAATGTTTACAATTTGGTAACACAGCGTTCTATTGTTGAAGAGAATGGAACGATGGAGTGGGTTGATGCCAACCTTGGCTCAAAAATTACGATGAAATATCCCGCTGTTATTTTGAAAGGCGATGGCGCACATGGTGAAGTGCTTTCTATTGCTTTTGCCACAGAGGGCCAGTATCAAGACGCCGGTGGTAAGGCTATACACCTGGCACCAAATACCACCAGCCGAATCATTTCTAAGTCGATTTGCAAGAATGGCGGCCGTTCTTCTTACCGTGGTTTGTTGAAAGTGAAATCAGGCACGGGGAATGTGAAATCGAATGTGGTGTGTGATGCGCTTTTGTTAGATGAACATAGCCGTTCAGATACCTATCCATACATTGAAATTAACGAAGACGATGTGACGATTGGACATGAGGCTTCGGTGAGTAAGGTGGGTGAAGAGCAGCTGTTTTATTTGATGAGCCGTGGTATCTCAGAAGAAATGGCGATTTCGATGATTGTCAACGGATTCCTGGAACCGCTGGTTAAGGAATTGCCAATGGAATATGCCATTGAAATGAACCGGTTGATTCAGCTGCAAATGGAAGGGAGCATAGGCTAATATGTAGTGCATGGTTTTTTATGAAAAACCACCACAAACGTTATTTGTGATATTTGAATTATGATTACATTTACGAAGGAAGCAGTTAAACAATTGTCGGCCTCTTTGAATGAGCCGGAATGGATGCTTGATCTGCGGTTGAAGGCGTTTGAAGTTTATGAAAATACGCCGATGCCGACGATGAAAGATGAAGCATGGCGGCGCACGAATTTGCGCTTGCTGAAATTTGATGAAATGGGTCCATCTCTTAATGGTGGTAGGGTTGCAGAGGTTGAATTACCGTCATATTTGGGTGAACAGTTGACGGGTGATAAGGCTGGCGGCAATCTGCTGCAGATTGATGGGGTGACCCAGAATTATGAACTGAGCGACGAATTGAAGGCGCAAGGGGTTATTTTCTGCGATATGCACATGGCTGTGGCGGAATATCCGGAACTGGTTCGGAAACATTTCATGACGCGGGGTGTGCAGGTGACGGAGGGTAAGTTTGCTGCTTTGCATGGCGCTTTTTGGCGTGGTGGCACGTTCTTGTATGTACCCAAAAATGTGAAGGCAGATGCGCCGATGCACAGTGTGTTGTGGTCTGTTAATGGACGCACGTTTACCCATACGCTGGCTGTGATTGAAGAGGGAGCGGAAGCGATTTTTATGGATGAATATGCTTCTGCTGATGGTGATGAACAAGGTTTCCACAATGGCGCTATTGAGCTGTTGGTGGGTGACAATGCCAATTTGATTTACGCTGGTTTGCAAGATTTTGGGCAGAATGTGTGGCAGTTTAACCATGAACGAGGTCGTGTGGGCCGGGATGCCAAGTTGGACTGGGTGACGAGCATTATGGGCACTCGTTTGACGAAGGCGTTCCAAACGTTGGAGTTGGACGAACCGGGCAGCTGGGGGCGTATGAGTGGGATTTTCTTCACAAACGGCCGTCAACATTTGGATATGGATACGGAACAAATCCATAATGCCGGTGACAGTGTCAGTGACTTGCTTTACAAGGGGGCGCTGCGTGAGAAATCCCGAGTGGTATGGCAAGGAATGATTAAGGCGCTGCCTGGCTCACAGCGCATTGATGGTTTCCAGGCGAATCGGAACTTGATGCTGGATCCATCAGCCCGGGCTGACTCGATTCCTGGTTTGGAAATTGAAGCGGATGATGTACGCTGTACGCATGCTTCGGCGGTTGGTAAGCTGGATGAGGAAGAGTTGTTCTACTTGATGAGCCGTGGCATTCCACGGAAAACGGCCGTTGAGATGTCGGTGCAAGGTTTCTTTGATCCGCTGATGCGCCGGATTCCGTTTGAGGGGATCCGTGAACGCATTTTTGGCCGTATTGTTGAGAAGATCGGTTAATGATTGGGCATTGGGCGTGGTGCCCATGCTTGTGTAACAGGTGAGGTGGCTTAATCACGCGCCTGCATATTGATGATTGCAAACGGTGGCTGTGACCTTCGCTGAATCAGGGTGATTTTGTGGGGAACAGCCATCGTTTTTGTTTCGACTTAAAAGACGAGGGAGGATAGACTAAGAAGTTTTGTCGTTTGTCATTGCTCTTTCGTCAATGAATGAGGAGGTTCAAATGAGCAAAGGGTATGTTCACCCTGAGGTGGTTGTTTCCACGGAGTGGGTGGCTGAAAATTTGGGAAACACAGCTAAGATTCGGTTGGTGGAATCGAATGAAGATTTGCTGTTGTACAGGACTGGTCATATTGAAAATGCGGTGCATATCGATTGGATAGGTGATTTGAATGATGATATTCGCCGGGATTATTTGGACAAGGTGGCGTTTGCCGAGTTGATGAAGAAACATGGCATTGCCGCAGATACCACGGTTGTGTTTTATGGGGATAAGAATAACTGGTGGGCTTGTTATGCATTTTGGGTTTTTAAGTTGTTTGGCCATACGGATTGCCGGGTGATGGATGGCGGACGGCGCCGGTGGCTGGATGAAGGACGCCCGGTGACGAAGGAAAAACCAGTGTTCCCTACCTCTGAGTACACACCACCGACACGAGCGGATTACAAGATTCGGGCGTTTCGGAATCAGGTGTTGGATCATGTGAAAGCAGAACGGCCGTTAGTTGATGTACGCAGCCCCCAAGAATTTAGTGGGGAATTGCTGCATATGCCAGGGTCGCCACAAGAAGGGGCGCTGCGCGGTGGTCACATTCGTGGTGCCAAGAGCGTTCCCTGGAGTCGTGCTGTGGCTCCAGATGGGACTTTTAAGCCAGCTAGTCAGTTACGTGCTATTTATGAAGAAGAGCAGGGATTATCTGCTGATGACAATATTGTGGCCTACTGCCGGATTGGGGAACGCAGTTCTCATACCTGGTTTGTGTTAACCTACCTGTTGGGTTATCCTAACGTGCGCAATTACGATGGGTCTTGGACTGAGTGGGGTAATTTGGTCGGAGTTCCCATTGAAAATCCATCTAAGAGCAAGTAGACGGTGAGCTGTGAACAGTGATCAGGGAAGGGGTGTCATGACTGCTGACTGTATGCTGTTTACTACACACTGTTTGCTGGAAACTGAAAATGTTAGACGTAAAAAAAATTCGAGCTGATTTTCCCATTCTAGATCAGGAAATTTATCCGGGGGTGCCACTTGTCTTTTTAGATAGTGCAGCCTCCTCTCAAAAACCGCTGCCGGTCATTGAGGCAATGAATCATTATTACCGGATGTATCACGCCAACGTACATCGGGGCATTCATCGTTTGAGCGAAGAGGCGACTATTGCTTATGAGGCGGCGCGGGAGAAAGTAGCAAAGTTTATCAATGCAGCAGACTCCACGCAGGTGATTTATGTGCGTAACGCGACTGAGGGTTTTAATTTGGTTGCTTACAGTTGGGGACGCCAAAATATTCAGGCCGGGGATGAAATTTTGCTGTCTGAAATGGAACACCATGCCAATTTGGTGCCTTGGCAAATGCTGGCTCAAGAAAAAGGAGCCGTGGTGCGTTATATTCCCTTTTTGGATGATGGCACGTTGGATTTATCTTCTCTTGATGAACTGCTCACGGAGAAGACGAAACTGTTGTCGGTAACGGCCGTTTCTAATGTGTTTGGTACCATCAACCCAGTCAAAAAACTCATTCAAGCGGGTCATGCTGTGGGTGCCACCGTGATGATCGATGGCGCTCAAGCGGTGCCCCATACTGCTATTGATGTGCAGGATTGGGATTGTGACTTCATGGCTTTTTCTGGTCACAAAATGCTTGGCCCCACAGGAATTGGCATTCTCTACGGCAAACGAGAGTTGTTGGAAGCTATGCCCCCGTTTATGGGTGGGGGAGATATGATCCGTCGCGTCACATTGGAAAAATCGACCTGGAATGAGCTGCCCTGGAAATTTGAAGCAGGAACGCCCAGCATCGCTGAGGGGATCGGTTTGGGTGCCGCTGTGGATTATCTAAACGATCTTGGCATGGCTGCGGTGCATGAACACGAACAGTTCATTACGAGCTATGCTCTTGAAGCCTTGAGCGAGGTCAAAGGGATTAAGTTGTATGGACCTGGTGCATCACAACGGGCTGGCGTTGCCTCATTTTCGCTGATGGGGATGCACCCGCACGATATTGCCGAAATTTTGGACAAAGATGGCATTGCTGTGCGGGCTGGCCACCATTGTGCGATGCCACTGCATCAAAAACTCAAAGTTAGTTCAACTGCTCGCGCTAGTTTCTATGTCCATACCACAACTGAAGAGATTGATAAGTTAGTGACGAGCCTCAATAATGCCCGGAGGCTTTTTAGGCTATAATGTGGGCAGTGACCCGGGTGACCGGCTACTGATTTCTGAATACTAAAAGGGTTTTCAAAATGGATATTTACATAGAACAAATCATGGACTTACACGAGAATCCGTTGAATTATGGCGAGCTGGAGAATGCGGATTTTTCTTACGAGGATGACAACCCGCTGTGTGGGGATACGATTCGTATAGAGGTTAAGTTTGATGAAAACGGCCGTGTGGGGGATGTGGCTTGGAGTGGTGAAGGTTGTATCATTAGCCAGATTTCTGCTTCATTGCTCACCGAAGAAATCAAAGGGATGACTTTGGCTGAAATTAAGGCGTTTGACAAAGATACGTTGCTAGAATTAATTGGTGTCCCGTTAAACATGGGGCGTGTGAAATGTGCCTTGTTATCTCTGAAGGTGCTCAAAGCTGGCGCTTATGGCGTTCCTAATCCGGACGAAATACATAAAGATAAAAGTTGAGCAATTACCAAGATTGGTTCAATTTTTCCCTGACGCGAACCCGTTATTCATCCTCCTTGATTAACGGGTTTTTGTTTGACAGCCGCCCCAAAATTGCCTATATTTAGCAGTCAACCTAGAACAAATATTTCATACTACTTAGAATTGTTGCTGACTTGACGCGGCCAATTTCCCCGCTAATTGTGAGATTAACCTGACGGTGCGCTCAATCCCCAATTTGAACCTTGGATTATGATATGCAGTTTGCGTCAAGCAGCAACCACTACAGAAGCAAACTATGGAAATCGGACTTGTAAAGCAAATAGACATCGAAAATGAAATGCGGGATTCCTACCTGAGTTACGCTATGAGCGTCATCGTTTCCCGAGCATTGCCAGATGCCCGGGATGGCCTCAAACCTGTGCAGCGGCGTATCCTCTACGCCATGTATGACATGGGGTTAAGACCGGATAGTTCTTATAAGAAATCTGCCCGTGTCGTAGGTGAAGTGCTAGGTAAATATCATCCTCATGGGGATCAATCTGTATATGATGCCATGGTACGTATGGCGCAAGATTTCTCTATGCGGGCGATGTTGGTAGATGGCCAGGGAAACTTTGGCTCTATTGACGGTGATCCCGCTGCTGCCATGCGCTACACCGAAGCACGCATGTCTCACATGGGCTATGACATGTTAGAAGACATTGCCAAGGATACTGTTGATTACACCACCAATTTCGATGATTCGCTGAAGGAACCGACTGTTTTACCAGCCACTGTGCCTAATCTGCTGGTGAATGGGTCTTCTGGTATTGCTGTGGGGATGGCCACCAGTATTCCGCCTCATAATTTGGGTGAGGTTGTTGACGCCCTTAGCTATATGCTGGATAAGTGGGAAGAATTAGATGATATTTCAATTGCGGATTTGATGCAGTTCATCAAGGGGCCTGATTTTCCGACTGGAGGGCTTGTTTTCAGGTACAGGGGGGATGAAAATGAGAATGATGCCATTGCTACTGCTTATGGCACAGGGCGTGGTCGGGTGACTGTGCGTGCGAAGGCGCATGTGGAACGGATGGGTCGAAATAAATCTCGTATTGTTATCACGGAGCTGCCTTATCAAGCTAATAAAACGAACTTGTTGGGGCGTATCGCAGATTTGCATCGGGATGGCAAGATTGAGGGCTTAACTGATTTACGTGATGAATCTGACCGGAACGGGATGCGTATTATTCTGGAAACTACACGTAACGTTGAGCCAGAAGATGTGCTGGCGAATCTGTTCCGCCTGACACCGATGCAGTCTACATTTAGTATTTCTTTGTTAGCTCTAGTTGATGGTGAACCACGGCTGCTGACGCTTAAACAGGCGCTGCGTGTTTACCTGGAGCATCGTTTGGAAATCATCCGGCGGCGCAGTGAACATGATTTGGCAAAGGCGAAGCATCGCGCTCACATTCTGGAAGGTTTGATGAAGGCGTTGGACAATCTGGATGCGGTGATTGATGTGATTCGACGCTCGCGTACTGTGGAGACGGCGCGGAATAACCTGTGCAGCAAGTTTAAGTTCACTGAAGTTCAGGCTCAAGCTATTTTAGATATGCAGTTGCGCCGCCTGGCGGGGTTGGAGCGCAAGAAAATTCAAGAGGAATATAAAGAGAAGCAGAGGTTAATCAAGTATTTGGAGCGGCTGCTGTCCAGTCCTAAGTTGATGCGAGATTTGATCAAGGATGAGTTAACGGCCGTTCGTGAGAAATATGCCAATAACCGACGTACCCAAATCGTGGAAGGCAGCCAAAGTAAAACCATCACAGCCACAGATTTGCTGCCGGATCAGCAAGTGTGGATCATGGTGGGTGAAAAAGGCACCATTGGTCGCACCACGTCGGCTGAGCGGGTGAAAGTGCCTACCAAGCCGCCTGAGCAGCCTGTCGCTATCCTGGAAGCCAATACCCAGGATATTCTTTATTTGTTTACGGCTGATGGGCAGGCTGTGAGTTTGCCTGTGTATCAGTTGGCACAGGCTCGAGAAGTGGGGATGGGTAAGCATTGGTCTGAGCTAACCTCGTTGACCAAACGCAGCCATTTAGCGGCTGCTCTCGTGATCCCACCTGATGCTGAGGGGTATCTGTTTCTGACTACGATAGGTGGCGTTGTTAAAAAAGTGAAGCTGGAAGATTTACCTGGCATTTCTACGGATGCGTTTACCGTTATTAATGTTCATGATGATGATTCTTTAGGCTGGGCAAAGATTACCTCTGGTGAAGATGAGGTGTTGCTGGCATCAGCTTTGGGGCAATTGATACGATTTAAAGAAAGTTCAGTGCGCTCTATGGGCTTACCTGCTGGTGGAGTGATGGGCATTAAACTGAAAGATGATGTGGATGGCATTGTGGGTATGGAGGTGGTTGATCCTGAGGCTTATGTTTGGAGTATTACCGACAATGGCATGGCTAAAGCGACGGAGTTGAGCCAATATCCAACGCAGGGGCGTCATGGTCAGGGGGTCATTAATGTACGTTTACCTAAAGATGCCTCTGAGGTGGTGGCAATTGTGGTGGGTTCATTGGAAACTGATCTCATCATTACCACGTTGTTTGGTTCGACGCGGCAGTTCAAGTTGGGCAAAACTGCAGTGGGCAGCCGCTCAATTAAGCCCCGGCTGTTATGGAAGGTTGGGCAGCGCGACCGTGTTATGGGGGCGCTGCGGATGATAACTCGTGTCGATGTGCCTGGTGATGAGGTGGACGGTGATGGCGAAACGGCCGTTCCCCAGCAACTTTCCTTTATTGATGAGACCGCCACGATTAAAAAACGGCCGTGAGAAAAACGCGGAAAAAATAGTTCACCCATGCCAAAATTGGTAAAAACTTTTGTAAGCTTCCATAACGGGTATAATATATTGAATTAACAGCTTAAACCATTACCGTTGGCAGTGGAATCAGTCAAGGTTCTACTCGACAGTGTCAGCATAGTTGGCTTGGATGAAGAACGCATACGCAAATATATGAAGTGACAACACGAGAAAGATCAAGATTCGGAGACAACAAAGTATGAGTATGAATTTTAAAGATCGATGGGAAAAAGATGAGAACGGTAAAGAGTTCATATTTACCGTTGAAATGCAACGCCGCTTGAGCCAAAATGGATTGGCCGTGGAGCCTGCTAATTTGTCGCAGCTTGATATTGCCCCTTGGGCACCGAAACAAACAGCTGATACCTCATGGCGATCAGCTGAGTCTGTTGACGGTCCAAGCGAACCAAAAGAGGATTTGAATACCTTTGACATTCAAATTGATCCCCAAACTGGAAAATACATTGGTCGGATGAAATGGTACAATTTAAAGAAAGGGTATGGCTTTTTAGTTCGCGGGGCTGGCGAAGAGATCTTTTTCCATAAATCAAGCACAGTTGGTCGTCCTGAAGAGCTGAAAGAGGGGGAGTGGGTTCTCTATGACATTGAGGAAACCCGCAAAGGGCCAGAGGCCACGGAAATTGAACCGTATGAGGGGGATACGTCTTTAATTAGTTAACAATTGGCGGTTTTCCGCAAACAGTAAAAATTTTTTTGCACAATAAAAAGACCAAGGTTTACGTTATTGAAGCGCCTGGTCTTTTTTTTGTTTTAGGGGCAGTTTATTTTGCGTCATGAGTTGGTTGTATTTCGTGTAGCGAGTTAGCGCTGCTGTGTGTTTGTTCTGTAGTTACTTCGTGTAGTCAATTACCTTTTGTATAACAAGTCAACCCAAAGCTCGTAGTGCGCACTTTAGTGCGCTGTTTTTACGCGCTAAAGCACGTACTACAAACTAATCTTGGCGTGTTTCCGTGCGCTGTTTTTACGTGCTAAAGCACGTACTACAAACTAACTTTCACGTACTACAAACTGAGGTACGTTTTTAACGATTCCAGGCCAGCCATTTATCAAACACCTTCGCTACTGTTGGCGTTAACCTTGTGCGATTCCAGGCATCGGCCGTTTTGCGGATCGCTTCTGCCAGGGTGGGGTAAGGGTGAATGATTTGTTGCATGGTATTCAGGCCAAGTTTGCCGACCATGGCCAGGGTGACTTCACTGATCATATCCCCGGCGTGGCTGGCGACAATCGTCGCGCCTAAAATCTTGTCGGAGCCTTTCTTGACATGGATCTTGACGAAGCCTGCTTCTTCACCATCTGTGCGCCCCCGGTCGATCTCTTGGAGGTAAGTGGTGTAGGTGTCGATTTGAATGCCTTGCGCTTCAGCCTCAGCTGGATAAACGCCGACATGTGCTACCTCGGGGTCTGTGTATGTCACCGCAGGAATTGTCAAGCTGCTGAACTTTTTGCGACCCAGGAACAAGGCATTTTGCAGGACGATGCGGGCGGCGGCATCAGCTGTATGTGTGAATTGATAGCGGAGAGCGACATCCCCAGCCGCGTAAATGTTTTTGTTGGTTGTTTGTAATTTGTCATTGACGGTGACGCCTGTTTTCGTGTATTCAACTTGAGCCACACCTAACCCTAAATTCTCTACATTAGGACACCGCCCCACGGCCAGTAGAATTTTATCGACTAACACCGTCTCCGGGTGGCCTGCTGTTGTGAATTCGATGATTTTTCCTGCCTCAGTTTGCTGAATCTGGGTGATGTTGGTGCCTAAACACAAGTTGACCCCGTCTTTCTCCATCTGCTTTTGCACGATGGCGGCGGCATCCCTGTCTTCACGCCCTAAGACCTGGGGCAATATGTCGAAGAGGGAGACCTGAGTGCCCAGTCGCTGCATCGCTTGAGCCAATTCTGAGCCGATGGAGCCAGCGCCAATTACGGCCAGACGTAACGGCCGTTCTGTTAACTGAAAGAAGGTCTCGTTGGTCATGTAGCCCGTCTCAGCCAGCCCGGGAATGGGGAGCTCTGCCGCCCGAGAGCCGGTCGCAATGACTGCCTTCTTAAACTCGATGGTCTTGCCACCCACAGCAAATGTGCTGCCGCTGGTAAATTTGCCTTCGCCCCAGAAAACGTCGATGCCCATGCTGGTGAAGCGAGCGGCTGAATCATGGTGGCTGATGTCGGCGCGAATCTTGCGCATGCGTGTCATGACTTCGCTAAAATTGGCGGTGGTGCCTTCTGGCACGTGTATGCCCAATTGCGCCGCTTTCTGAATATCGCCAATGACTTTTGCGGAACGAATTATTGCTTTTGAGGGCACGCAGCCAGTATTGAGGCAATCGCCGCCCAGCAGATGTTTTTCCACGAGAGCCACTTTGGCACCAACGCCGGCTGCCCCCACGGCGCAAACCAGTCCTGCCGATCCGCCACCGATGACAAGGAGATTATAACGGCCGTTTGGCGCTGGATTTTGCCACCCGGATGGATGAACTTGTTCAATCAGTTCACGGTTGTAAACATCATTGGGGAGAAGGGTAACTTCAGACATAAAAACACTCCAAATGTGAAGGCAGAAATCAGAAGGAAAAAGGCAAAATTTACGCTTTGTTCTTAGCTGCTTCCTGTTTTTTGAGGAGGCGAGAAGCGCCCATGCTAACCAGAATGAGAACAATAGAGAAAATCAGCACTGGTGGATTAACTTTCAGTTCGCCAGCCAACAGCTCATCTAAGGTGCCAAAAGAAGTACCGAGCAAGACAAAGGAGATGGTGCCAGGGATAGAGCCAATGGCGGTCGCCAGCAGGAAGGGCAGCCATTTGATGCGCAAAAAGCCCGCTGAGTAGTTAACCAAATCATAAGGCAGGAAGATGAGGCGCATCAGCAGAACAGTCTCAAAGCTGTTTTCACGCATACGTGTGGTGTATTTTTGAATGAAGCCGGCACTGTCTCCATTATCTTCCAAGATACCTTGCCCGAAGAAATAACCGATGGCAAAGGCTGCCATGGCAGAGCCATTGGCGCCAACGATAGTAAAGAGAATGCCCATGGGACCAAACAAAAAGCCGCTGAGAACAGTTAATATCGTGGCTGGGAAAAAAATCAGGGGGCGCAGCCAATAGATAATGATATACAAAAGCGGCCCAACTGCACTCGTCGTGAGCAAAATGGCAATGTTTTCCACTGAATCAGCCAGCGTTAAATCGTTTGCTTGCCCGTAATAGACATATGTGCCCAGAACAAGTAGCCAGAAAGCCAACGTGACGAGTTTTTGTCTATGCTGGCCTAGAAATAATGACTTGATCAATTTGGCTGTCTTTCGGCTTGCCAGCGAGAGAAGTCTGCTATGGAGGATTCGATGAAATGTTCGGCAATTTCGCGCATGCGATGATTGGTGATGTTGTTGGCGATTTTGTCCACCATTTTCCCGGGCATGAAACGCATCCCTTTAGGGCGTGGCGGCTTGGCTTGCATGGCAAGGGCATACTCAACACGGGTTTCGTTTCCTTCGGCGTGGAATTTGGCTTCACTGCTATAAAACCCACGAGTGGTGGTGGCGTTGATGGTGACATGGGTTTCGATGGGGGGGAGGTTTTCAATGGAAAGGATAGCTATTTCGTAATTGGCGGGGGAAGCTTCCATACGCACATCACAGTAAACGTGTATGTGGTAGGTACCTAATTCGACTGTGTTGTAATAGAGCCTGTACTCATTATTTAACTGGGTATCGATCAGGTCGATATGTTGTAAATAAGTAGCCAAGCGTTTCATGTCGCTGTAGAACTCGAAAGTGGTGTTTCGATCCGCAGGAAACATGAAGGAAAAACGGGCTTTTGCGGAAATTTTGATCATGCGTGGTTTTGGGCTCTGTTTTGATAGGTTAGCTGTCAGTTGCTATCATTAGGAACACTGCTTTATCACTGTTGGCCTGAAAAAGGCATTTGGTTGGCGGTTACCATTAGATTATTTACAATCGTTTGATGACCTTATTTTACAAGCTTTTGTGAATATCATAAATAGCATTATCATGCTGTTTGAACAAGAAAAATAATGTATTGCCAGGAACTGCAATACCCATAAGTTTACCCGGTAAAGGATATGTGACAAATGAGTCTGTTTAATAATGAACGATTGACGAACAAAGTGTTTAAACTAGATGTGGAACGGATGCGTCGTGGCTGGTATTCAGATAAGTATTTTGCCAATATTTTAGCGATGTTGCAGGGGGTGAGTGAAGCAGGTGGCTATCAGGGGCAGTATGCTCGTGGCATTGGCCAAGATCCATTGGGATTAAATGTTGGAGATTTGGAGGTTGAGGTTCAGTTTTTTACGCGACGCCGGGGTAAGACGGTGATCGTGGGGGTGGATAAGGCGCTGTCGATGCTGCGGCATTGCACGGGCTATTTTGACGAGAATGATGATTGGGTGGAAACGTGGTCGGCTTTGCAGGTAACGGCCGTTCACGATGGCTCTATCACCGAATATCATGGCGATCCACTCCAGGTGCAGCCAGTTATCCGTATTCACGGCCGTTATCGGGATTTTGCCTTGCTAGAGACGCCGATGCTGGGCATTCTCAGCCGCAGCAGCCGTATTGCCACTAATGTTTACCAGGTGTTACGGGCAGCTCGCGGCAAACAGGTGCTTTTCTTCCCGGCTCGCTTTGATTTGCATGAGGTGCAAGCGGCTGATGGGTATGCTTATGATATTGCGGTGGCGCGATTTAACCGGGAGTTTCAAGGGGAACTGCGCTCGCTTGTTTCGACTGATGCCCAAGGCGACTGGTGGGGGGGCGCTGCTGGCGGTACGGTGGCGCATGCCGCTATTGCCTGCTTTTTGGGCGATACGGCCGCTGCTATGATGGCTTTTGCTGAACACCGTCCGGCTGAAATTCCGCGCATTGCTCTGGTTGATTTCAATAATGATTCGGTGAGGGACAGTTTGCGTACCATGAAGGGGATGTTTACCCGTTATGCGGAACGGATGGCTGCTGGGCAGCGGGATGAAGCGCAGAAATTTGTGCTGTATGGCGTGCGCCTGGACACTAGCGGCAGCTTGCGTGATGTGAGTGTGCCACCACTGGGCGATCCGGCGCTTGATTTGGGAGTGACGCCTCGTTTGGTGTTTAATGTGCGTCAGGCTTTGGACAGTGCCTGGGAAAGCTGGGATATATCTCCTGAGCAGGAAGAGATGGCGAAGGCTTACTGCCGCAATGTACAAATTGTGGTGACGGGTGGATTTAATCCTGAAAAAATTGAGCGTTTTGAGAAATTAGGCGTGCCTGCTGATATTTACGGAGTTGGGTCTTCTTTGCTGGCAAATGATAAAAGGACGAATACTGATTTCACGGCTGATGTGGTGCGGGTATGTGTAAACGGCCGTTGGGTAGACATGGCAAAAATAGGGCGTGCCCCCACTGAAAACAGTGACCTAGAGCCTGTTGATTTGACTAATTTATAAATCAGCAAGAAACCAGAGCAGATTACTGGAGGTAAATATCGCTGAATTTGGTGGTGGCGTAGCGCGTGAAGGCTTGGTGGCTTAATGGCTTGCCGGTGACGCGCTGTACCAGTTCTTTGGGTGTGAATTTGTGCCCATGTTGGTGGATGTTTTCGCGCAGCCAGGCGAGTAGGGCTGTGGTTTGTCCTGATGCCAGTTCGCTCTCGATGGTTGGATTTTGGGAAACGGCCGTTTCCATGAACTGTGCCGCATACAAATTACCGAGAGCGTAGGTGGGGAAGTAGCCAAATCCTGGGCGGGTCCAATGAACATCTTGCAAACATCCCTGGCTGTCGGTGGGGGGGATGATGCCCAGTAATGCTTCCATTTTGGTGTTCCAGGCATCTGGTAATGCTTTGGCGGCTATCTCGCCGTTTAGCATCGCTTGCTCTAGCTCAAAACGAAGGATGATGTGGAAGTTGTAGGTGAGTTCATCAGCTTCTACCCGAATGAAGGAGGGCTGTACTTTGTTGATGGCCAGGTAGAAATCTTCTGCTGTGGCGTTGCCGAGTTGTGTGGGAAAGGTTTCTTGTAATTTAGGGAAGTGAGCTTGCCAGAAACCACGATTGCGCCCCACAAAGTTTTCCATCATGCGGGATTGGGATTCATGGATACCCAATGAGGTGCCGCGAGCTAAGGGTGTACGTGCCAAATCGGGGTGAGTGCCTTGCTCATACATGGCATGCCCAGATTCGTGCAAGGTGCCGAAGAGGGAGGGGTTGAGGAAGTCTGGATACCAGCGTGTGGTAATGCGGGCATCGTTCCGGCTGAAACTGGTGGAAAAGGGATGGACGACGGTGCTCAGGTGTCCTCGCTGGAAATCATAGCCAATGGCGGTTGCGATGTAGCGGGCAAATTCTTTTTGTTTAGCTACATCAAAGTATTGGTGTACCAGTTCATCAGAAACGGCCGTTTCCCGTTCTGCAATCGCCTGGCGTAAAGGAACCAACTCAGCTTTGCTCGCCTCAAAGATGGCGCGGACATCGGCCGTTTTCATGCCTGTTTCAAATTGATCTAACAGGGCGTCATATTTCTCATCTTCATACCCGTAGTAGTCGGCCAATTCCTGGCACATCTCAATCACCTGTTCCATGAAGGGGACGTAACTTGGGTAGTCGTTTTCGGCACGTGCTTTGACCCAGGCGGCATGAGCCTGTCCGCTTAACTCTGAGGCTCGCGCCACAAAATCAGGGGGCACTTTACGGGCGTCATCATAGCTTTTCTTCAAATAGCGAAGCAGACTGGCTTCGTTGCTGTCATAGTCAGCACCCTTGAGTTCGGCTTCTGCATCTTCGATGAGTTGTCCCATTTCATCAGATGTAGACAGGGTATGGGTAAGTCGGCTGAGCGTCGTCATTTGTTGGACGCGCGCTTCAAGGCCTTTGGGCGGCATATTGACTTCTTTATCCCAACTTAGGACGCTTAATGCTTTTGTCAGATCGTGAATTTCGTAAACTTTATCCAGTAATGCTTGGTATTTGGTGGTCATGTGTACAATTCCTCTCCAAGAGATTTGTAACTGGAGTTTACCGGAAAAACGGCCGTTTACCAATTCCCCATGATTCCCCGCCAGGGAAATCATGTCTAGACAGTCACTATGCGCTTAAGCGGTAATAAAAAAAAGAGGTTGGGCAAAACAGCCACCCAACCTCTTTCGTGACGCATGAAAGGCGCGTAAGATTTACGGTTTCATAAGAACAGGCAGATAAACAGTGTGTTGTGTATTCACGGTGACGGTGACGGTGACGCTGTCTACAATGCCTAGCGGTGTATGTGACGGGCTGTTGAGTTCAGCTGTGATGACATGCGTGCCAGGGAGCAGATCAACCGTTGTGTCATAAGCCATAACGGCACCCATATCCACGCCATCTACCCAGATATGCCAATGTCCATCTGTGGGAATGGCAAAATCTGTGGTGGTGATGGTTACGGGAACAGAAACGGCCGTTCCGTCTGTGCTGATGAATACCTCGCCTGCTGTGGGGCTGGTAATGTTCATCGCAGGTAAGGTAATACCCACGACAACTGGATCATGATCCGAAGCCCGGTATGGTTCTTCACCGTATAGAATGACATGTTGATTAGCTGTCTTGTATTCCATGTTGTAATCGAACGCAATGGGCTCGTCAGCATTGATATGCCAATCTGCAACATTATTAACTAGTGGCAACAAATCTGCACTGGCCAGGGCGTGATCAAGATAACCCCATTGACCATCATAACTGTAACCATAAGCATCTGCACCCTGGAACAGCGAAACCAGATTGGTATAACCCGCATCTTCAATCGTTTGAATAGGGTCTTCCATGGCATAAGAATTCAGGTCACCCATAATCAGGAAGCGTTCAGTGTTACTGTTGGTGGGATTGGTTCCCAACCAGGTTGTCAAGATCTCTGCTGCTGTGTTGCGTGCGTTATTCCAACAGCCTTGCCCATCACCTTGATCAGCGTCATCTCCTGCGGCGCCGCGACACCCTTTTGATTTTAGATGGCTAACAGAGATGGTAATTTGCTCGTTCGTATCATTATTAGCGAAGGTTTGAGCCAGGGAGGGGCGATTGCGGTTGTCTTGATAGCCTGGGTCAAAACTGTTGTCCAAAATAGCAAAGGTGCCCACAGGGGTAACTTTAGCTGGTTGGTAGATAAGCGCAACTTTGATGGCATCTGTGCCGATGACACCGGTGTCAATGTAGTCGTATGTTCCTGCGCCGGCGGCATCATTTAAACCTTGGATCAAATCTTGGAGAGCGGCATCGAGATGATGATTTTCCATCTCCATGAGCCCTACAACGTCAGCATCCATAGCTATGATTGCATTGATAATCTTGATACGCTGTCGAGCAAACTCTTCTGCTGTATCTGCCCCTCGGCAGTTCATGTCTTGCGATGGCCCGCAGATGGCTCCGCCATCATCAATTGTGCTGAAATAATTGAGGACGTTGAAGCTGGCAACCCGCATATTGCCGCCTACATCAGTCGGAGTGTCCTGTCGGGTATTGGTGTGATTGAACACAACTTCTTCAGTGGGGAAAACTCTGTAATCATCGGAAGAATCATTATTGTATTCGTCAACCACGCCAACAAGGCCATTGGGAGCTACGTCACCGCCGCGTAAGGTATTGGTGAAAGTCAATTGGGGCATTGGTTGCACAATGGGATCGACATTTTGTAATGGATTGCCGTCATCAATGGTGACAAAACTGCGGGAATTAAGCTCTTGCAAGGCGTTTGCAGCTAAGCCTGGAGTCACGACATTGGTAGGTTGAGCTAAACGGCCGTTTACTCCTAACTGAACTTGCCCATATCTGCCTAATAAGTAGCTGTTGGTAACAGTCAATTCATCTTCGATAGCGATGAGCATACCTTCGTAAAACTCCCAGTCATCACCCTCAGCTAAGGGCAGTGTGACGATGGTTGGGGTGACGGTATCCATACCGCATACAGCATGATTAGCGAGCGAACTAATTTCGGTCATGCCGGCATACTCAACGACAGTCCCTTCTACACGTACCACATCACCTTCATCTACAGACTGAGTGTCATAGACGAAGATGCCTTCTGAAGTCATAGTGTCGCTGTCAAACTCATCGTTTTCCTCTTGAACATAATACCCGTTAAGTGTTGTTTGATAATCTCCAACCACCACACCTTCCACGACCACACGACTGCCTGCCAATGGTGAGGTCAGACCATCACCCTGCACAAAGTGAATAGGAATAGCTGGGTCATAGCAGGTACCAAAATCTAATGTTCCTACCTGGAAGCTGAAAGTGTGATCCGTAACCATAGACGCGCTGCTGCCTGTTACTTGGTCAGCTGCCACTGTCACATTGCACAGATCGCCGGTGGCGAAATTGGTTGTTGGTGTAATCGTGTAGCTGCTGGCTGGCCCTACCGGGGTAAATGAGCCGCTTACGCTGCCGCTAATTGAGCAATTGATGTCAAACCAACTAGCTGTCACGGTGACGGGGATATTAAATTCAATGGAAATAACGGTATCTGTTAGAACGCCGGTAGCGTTATTTTCTGGGGTTGTACTAATTACGATAGGCGTATCTAAAAGGACTGCCACATCACTGCTGCGGCGCGGTTTTAATTGATGTGAGCCATTGTATTCAGTGGCAAAGCCTACGACTTGAATTTCTTCTCCGTTAGCTCCACCTAAATTACATACATCAATACCTGTATCTTGATCAACATAGACAGCAGCGATTCCAGAGCCATCATCTACGTTAAAGCTGTAATTACCGTTGCAGTCGCTCAAATCGGAAATAGTACCTTGAATTTCTACAATCCAGCCCTCAACGCTGCCACTGTCCAAGGCATTGGTGGTCGTGACAATGGGGGTGACTTCTGCACCTGGGCCAAGATTGTTGAAATAACTGATGGAGCCGAGTTGCTCTTCGCCATTATATGCCCCACGATTACCGATGATTTGCACGACATCACCATAGTTTACAGTGGGAACTAAGCCGCTGTCATAGACTGCGATACCGCCGCTGGCATCTTGCAATGCCCAACCTGGGTAGGAGAAGGTTCCCGGTACGTAGGTGACAGTGCCTTCTACGGCAAAAGTTTCACCTACATTGCCGGCACGGGCTGTGGCGATGGGAACTGTCTCTATGTTGACAGTGAGGACACCTGTGTTTGCCAACTCAAATGGAGTACCGGTAAGGTCACCGTAGGTCCAGGCGGAGTTTGGATTACCGCTCCCCCAGTTGCCATTAAAGCGATTGGTAAAGGAGTATACGCCAGGTATGGTAGGGGTGATTGAACCCTGGAAAATGTCGTTGTTGCCATTATCTCCAGAGTATGCTGCATCAAACCAGGTCCACAAGCTGGGATCTGACTCATTGCCAAAGCCATTTTGAGCCAAAATACCTCGACCTTCACCCGCAGGCTCAGTAACGCCATTGATGTAGAGTTGACCCAAAATAGCTTCTGTGGGGAATGTTTGGGTGACAACCAAGGTGGCCGGTTCATCTAAATTTTCCCAACCTGAGACCACGTTGCGATAGTCATCTACAGTGGCTGTGCCTGCTACGGTGTAATTGCGGTTATCTGTGTTGAGCCAGTTCCATTGAGATGCTCCGTCGTTCACGATGTATTTGTAATCGATGACTCCGGTGCTAAGAGCAGGAATTGTCACGGAGAACGTTTCAAAACCAGCATCTGCGAGCATTGGCGTGGCGGAATCGCTCCAACCATTGAATGTACCAGCGATGTAAACGGTTTCACCAGGTAAGACAACGTCTTCTAAATCATGGTAAACAAATGTGATGTCACCTGATAAGGTTCCTACTGTGAAAGCTGCCTGGGCACTGCCCGCGGTGGTGCCGCTAAATTCTGCTGTGTTGGTAATTGTGTCGCCATAACCTGCGGTTTGATCGGCAGTGAAGGTGAAGGTGATGGCTTCACCATTGGTGACGGTGCCAGACCATGTGATTTCATTGCCTGATTCGGCGGCTCCAACTGGCTGCTCAACCCAACTACCAAAAGTAGTGGAGATGGGCAGGGTATCGGTGAAAAGAACGGCCGTTTCTGGAACGGAACCTGAATTACTCAAAATCACTGTGTACGTCACCGTGCCCAAATAACTTACATTGGTGTTCGGCTGTACCGTTTTAGCAATTCCTAGACCCGTGTCCGGGGTGCCATATGAGAATGTACCCAAGGGAAATGGTGTTGTGGCTGTATCATTACTGGTTTCATTATCTAAGGCATTTGGTCCGCTAAAAGTCCAGCTGTTAAGGACAAACGTGCTGCCATCTGGCCCGGTGTTATCTACACGGTAAGCCCAGCCATCCATATATTCCCAAGGCTCTCCGGTACCATCGGTGTTGATGTCGCCAAATACATCAGAAACAGATCCCCCGTAGAATAACTCAATGGCATCATCGCCATTTATTGACACGGCACTTGTCGTGTAGTCTGGAGCAAAGCCAAAGAAATTAGCAAACTCAATTGCTTCTGAAGCAACATAAATAAAGGAGCCTGCTGTAACAGCATCCGCAGGGAAAGTAAATTCTTCCCCATTAGATCCGCCACCATTGTTGGCAGAACCAACGCCAAACTCACTTAAGTCTGCAATATCATTGACGGCATATAATTCAATACCTTTTGGGGTACCTCCCTGTAACGGGCCGTCAAAAACGCCAGTGATGATCAAATCATTTTCATCAGCTGCAACTTGGGGAATAAATATTGAGAAAAGCATTAAGAGAAATACAAAAGAAAAAGTTGTGGCAATACTCAAACTAAACAAAGGGCGCATGCGCGAGAAATTCATATCAACCTCCTTACGTCATTAGAACATTGTGGTGTTTTTCCCAAGGGAATATTCACGATAAAAATAAATTTAGATTGCACTTTAATGGAAACCTCCTGATATGGAATGTTGGATGTATAGTGACCATCTAGAAATCATTTCCTTTTTTTACAGATGGTCGGGTCACTTGAAACGCATCCCTCGATTCCATCTCTTATTTATGGATGCGCCCATGGTGTAAAATGGCTCCAATCTGTATAGACCAACTTGCTGTTGGCGGATAGAAATGGTATGCCAAATATTGCAAAAAGACAATTGATCTTGTCGTGATTTTGTTAACAATTGCTATCATTTTTCAGTGGCAGCTGTCGAGCATTGGCAAGGGCTTAAATTGACATGAAGATCAATCTTAAATTCGTGAATATGTGTATTTTGAATAGTTTGAATAGTCGGTATGGGTTTGGGGAGACAATAAATTTGTGTGGCTGGAAGGGAGGTGGTTCTCTTCAATTTACCTGCGCAGATTGAAAGTGCCGGCTTTTGGCTGATGTTTAAGAAAGACCCGGCAAAAGCGCCGGGTCTTATTTACAATTTAATGATTATCCAGCCAGAAATTCATCAAGACTGGCTTTGCTGATACGATACGCACGACCAATTTTGCGTGCTTTGAGAGCCCCATCTTCAATGGCAGCGATCACATCTTCTTCGGCCACTTGAAGCACCTGCGCCACTTGTGACGGGGTCATTACATCAGGTGTGCCGCTAGCGGCTGGCGGTGGTGGCGCTTGTTGTTGCTGCGGCATTTGCTGTTGATTCTGCATACTTTGCATGGCAGCCATACCCATGGCACCAAAACCAATTTCACCCATACCACCTCCAGAGGGATTTTCGGCAGCTGCCACAAAGGCATCTGCTTGTTGTTTTTGTACGTAGCTCGTGCCATAGCCCATGTTGGTGACAACTTCCAAGGATTTGGGATGGAGCGCGAGACGAATGTTGAAGTCAACCAAAGTCATGCCTATAGCATCAAATTCTTCTTGCAGCAGCCCAACCAGAAGCTCGTTTATGTCCTTGGAGAAGGATTGGAGTTGGGCTGGGCCTAAGTTTTTAGCAATGGCTAATTCGCTTAGTTTGTCTTGCATCATGACGCCTAGCATGGGGTCAAGACGGGTTTTGATTTCTTGTTGGCGCACGCTTTCACGGAAGGCGTCGAGTGCATTGAGGAAACGCCAGGGGTCTTTTACTTTGGTGACGTAGGTGCCGTTTCCGACAATGGCGCTGGCTCCAGGCATACGTTGGGGATGCTCAACAATAATTGGGTTGGCTGTGCCCCATTTCAAGGTTAAATCTGTTGTTTTGACAAAGTATACATCTGCTGTGAAAACGTTTTTCCCGCCAAACAGCCCACGTTCTAACAGGTCTGTCAGGAGTGGTATGTTTTCTGTGGTCAGGGTGTGACGCCCGGAGGTGAAGGTGCCCATTGGCTCACCGCCCCGAACGAAAACACAAGTTTCACCAGGATTTACGATAAGTTGGGAACCAAGTTTGATATCACCCAATCCACCGCGGGGGAATTTTTGTACGACTTCATCTCTGAGCCAAGTTTCTATGGCTACACGGTCAAATACTTGTGGCATGAGTTTTCTCCTTGTGAAAATGTGAATGTGGCCTGGCTATGTTTTGAGCCGGCCAGCAGTCGAGTTTTATAATGATTGAACACCTTTGATGACCTCATCACGAGTGGCAAAGTCTTGATTTGCTTGTTGCAGGTCAGTTGTCAGGTTGCGGATAGCGGCGGCTAAATCGCCGTTCCCTTGAACTGCTTTTTCGGCAGCATCGATGTTGGCGTCGATTTCTACAGCATGATTAAACATGTTTTCATCAAAGGCATAAATGCGTGCTAAATCATCTTCTTTAACTTTGTTTGCATCGAAGAAGCCGGCGTAACCGACAGGTGCATCTTTGATTTTACCAATGAGTCCCATCAGGAGATTATCAGCACGCCCCAATGTTTCAGCATAGTCCATTGCTAGAACGATATCACGGCTGACGTCTTGGTGTACGTTGCTAAGTTTGAGACGGGATTGTTCCATTCGGCCAGCTAATGTTTCACGTAAAATTTGGTCTGCTTTACGGCGTTGACCTTTTTCCATGTAACCACTTAGCCCCGGTATCTTGTCCAATAAATTTTGCAACCCGTTGTTTTCTCCGGTAATTTGATCGTAAAGATTTGAAATGTTCTCTTTCATTAGTATCTCCTTGATTTGTTGATGGGCACTATATCCAATGATAACCAAAAAAGTATAACATACCTTTTGCTTAGTTTCTATTCTGATAGGTTTAATTTTCTGGTTTTTCTGGTGGGGAAGGCTCCTTTTCTTACGGACTTTTCCAGATGAGATATAGACCTAAGCTGATCTGAGGTAAGACAAGTAGGAGGAAGGCGATAATGACGAACAGGATGGCCTCTGAAGATGCGAATGTGCCTGTTTGGGCATAGTTGGACATGAGTATCATGATGATGATGCCAACTATGGTGGCTCCAGCAATTAAAGCGATTCCAAGTAAACGAGAAGTAGGGATTTTTGACATAACAATTTCAACTGTTATTACGTGCTATCCTTAAAAAAAGTAGCAAAGAATTTAGTTTTCTGCAAACCATTTGTCGTGAATTTCAGTCAGGTTGTTGGTGTTTTGTAGGTTATTGAGTGATTTGTTTAGGTGGGATAGTAGTTGATTGTCTTCGGCGCGTACGACGATGGCAAATGGTTCAACTGTTAGCGGGGGGGCGATTGCGGTGAGTTCTGGGTATGTTTTGAGGAATAGGGAGCTGCTGATGTTGTCGATGATGGCGGCGTGGGCTTTGTTTTCGAGAACGGCCGTTAAGGCGGCGTCTGGTGTGTTAAAGGGCAGAATGGTCAAGTTATCTAGCTTTCTTTCCCACTCGGTTGCCAATACGTGTCCTTGAGCTCCTAATTCCACAGCAAGAGAACGGCCGTTTAAGCTCTCCATATCGCTAATTTCTGTTTCGCCTTGCGGCACAACTAACACCTCTCCTGCATTAAAGTATGGCTCACTGTATGCAAAATCTTTTGTCTTTTCCGGGATTATGACGAGCGCGGAGATAAGGACATCGGCCTGTTCTGTCAATAAAGCATCATAAAGTCCGTCATACCCAAAATGAACGAACTGGATTTCAACGCCCAAATCTTTACCGATGGCGTATGCTAAATCAACATCGAAACCTGACAGATTTTCGCCATCAAAAGATTCAAAAGGAGGGTAAGTTGGGTCTAAACCCACCAAGAGTGTGCCTGTATCTTGAACTTTTTGCCATGTATCGCTGTTGTGGCTGCACCCAACCAACAAGACCATCAAAAATATGACGATGGCGATGTTTACCGTTCTTGTATATTTTCGGCTCATTTGTTTCCTGAGTATTCCTGCAAGGCTGTGTAAATTGGTTTCTCTACAAATTCAGGTGTAACTAGCGTGTAGTAGTCCATATAACTTTTGTGCGGGGCGGGAAAGCGGAATGCCCAGATGCCCATCATCTCAACGTAGGGCCAATTCTCTTCTGCATAGGTTAACGCATCGATTGTGTATTGAATTCTTTGGGCGGGGCGCACCCCACGAGTCCAGCGGGGATGGTCGTTCCAGCCAGTTTCGGTGATGTAGATTTGTTTTTGTGAATCATGATTGCTCACCATAACTCTGCGTAACAATTCTATACGCCTAAAATTTAATACTGCATCATCAGCATCGGCTTCTGGAGGGAAGTTTAACCCGTAGCTATGCGCCGCTAACCCGTCGAAGAATTGAGCGCCCCCCGCATCATATATGCCTTGTAAATAGAGCAAATCATTCAATCCCCAAGGGGAATCGGCTGGTTCAAGGGTGGGTGCCAGCGCTCCTGCTAACAGTTGTATGTCTGGATTCGCTTCTTTAACCGCTGGATACACAACCGCTAACAAATCAACGTAATCACTGGGTTGGGTTGGCCGGTATCCCCACTCATAACTCAGATTTGGCTCATTGCCGATGATGATGTACTCGACCTGGCCTTGGTATCTTTCAGCAAATGCGGCGGCATACTCGGCAAAATCAGCATAGGCTGTTTCATCAAGATAAGTAAGCGGGGTATCGGGGGGGCGTGCCCATTCGGGGGTGAGGCCTAAGCGGGCAATGACGGTGAGCCCTTGTGCCCTGGCATAGCGAATGACCATGTCTGGATGTTCCCAGGCAAACCCGCCATCTTCTCCATGATAATATGCCCAGGGAAAGAATTCTACAATCCAACTGGCGCCCATTTCTCGCACCATTTCTAAACTCTTTTTGATTTTCCACTCCTCAACTTCGTCGGTAAGCCGGGTATGGACGCCTAATATGGGGTGTTCGGTGTAAACTGTCTGTTGGGGACCAGGGGTTATGAGATGAGGTGCAGGTAGTAATAATGGTAAAACAAGGCAAAGAATGAGCAGCCGCATGGCAATGTTGAAGCTGAAGCGCTCTGAAGTTTGTTTTTTGAGCGTTGTGGGGGGGGAGGTCATCAGTGGTTTGTGGTAACTGCTTTCAGTTGTTTAGCAATTACCTTAGCGGCTGCCGCAAACGGAATCATTTTTATTTAGGCAGCAAGTGTTTGCTTCGTATAGAACTCGGACCACCAACGAGCGTGCTTGAGAATTGCCTCTAAACGCTTTATGGGGGGGCTTGATCGATCTGGAAGGGGGTGGGGAGGCACGAATCGCTCTACATCGCCAAAGCGGCATAGCAATTCGTGGGTAAGCTGGACATTTAGTAACTTATTTTGAAAATCGTGAATAATCCGACCAAACTGATCGTCAGGTTGGGTAAGCAAAGCATGGGGCAGTAACTGGGTTTCAATTCGTGTGGGGGTGGCGGCGGCTTCTCGCATCATTTGCCGCTTTGAGGATTGCAATTTTGCAATATGATCGATGCCCCACTGGTGTTGATATTTCTGTGTTTTCAAGCCAATGGGACGATCATAAATGAGGCTCAAGCTTAATTGGGCGCTTGTGGTCAATACTAATCCGCTGCATTCGGTTGACAGTCGCTCTGTCATTTGCTCCCAATCGGTTTTTTCAATATCGCTACCTGAGAGGTGAGCTAATACCATGACGATGTTATCAGCTTCTTTGTAAAGTGCTTGTAATCCGGGTAAGAATGGCGCTGTTACAGATGGGATTTCTGTGTTTGCGTAGGCTTTTCCTGCCGGTAAGCAGGCAATTTGAGTGCCAAGTTTTTGCTGGATTCGGGCGTATGTGGTAACGGCCGTTTCCTCTTCAGCTACTGGTGCTTGCCACAACTTTCTCGCTAATCTCCTCGCCACTTTGGTGCTTGCTTTTGCCTTCTCTGGCGGCATGAGCGATGGCAAGAGCGAGCTTGAGGCCACAAGCGCTTCTGATACCAGCCGCGCGGCTACCTCTTGCTTATCTAATTCAGGAAACCCTGTTAGATAGTCTGCGCTGCCCAAGAGTAAACGGCCGTTTTCATGCAAATGATGCGCTAAAATAGCATCGACTTGAATTAAGCGTGCAAACGAGTTCACACGAGCAATATATGGCGCCCGGCGTAAAACATCACTAAAGTTTTTCCAAATTGGTAGAAAAACCTCTCTGATTTCAAAAATATCTGTGTCGTCGTCTACGATAAACAGCAAATTGACATCAGACTCGCCATACTGAAAATATCCCTGGACAAAGCTGCCAAACAGATAGGCAGCTTTTAATTGGGAGCCTAATAGTTCACTAAACTTAGTTAATGTTGCTTCGATTGCTGTTTCAGCATTGATCATAAGATAATTTTACCGTCACGCCTCCACATCGCAAAGCTATTTACCTCACTTGCCATTTCTGACACCCTATAGGTATAACCGATGGTGTATTCCCAGGCTGGGCTGCTTCAAAATAAAGCCATTCTCTTTAGCCGACCTTTTCTTTTAGCTCCTGTTTCTTTTCCTCCCCTATATCATTCCAATGTTTATCGGACAATGCACCTTCAAATGAGTAAAGATAATAACAAACAGGCAGAGTCTCGTTAGGGTATTTTTGCCTTATCATTTTGTGTGCATCAACCGCCCCAACTTTTTGTAGTTCGTCTTCAGAGAAAATCCCCACTTCATTTAAGCGACCAGCTATCTTTTTACCGATATTTCTTAATTCAGTTAGTTTTCTGTTTTTTCTCATAGCTCTGTTCATATTCCTCTGGCTCTTATGGCCTCAACAACATCTAAATCATACCATATGGCAAGATTCATTGTGGCACTTTTTGTTAATGTTGTCTACTTATGACGTACCGTGATGATCTGTTTGTGCAAGGGGCAATGCTGGGAAACGGCCGTTTCCTGTCCTGAAACAGCCGTACATATTTTATCGGTATGTACTTTTTCAGTAATTCTGGTATGATTACAAGCATGAACGACAACAAACCAATCACCCCCTACACGCCTGCACAACATGATCGCGCCTTGCACAGTTCCGATTACACTGCGTTAGGCGACGCCGGGCAAACCGCAAATCGTATCGCTGGTGACACCATTTTTCAGCGATATTTGAGTGAAAAATCACCCAACACCATCAAAAGACACGCCCGAGACCTGGAATTATTTGCCGAATACATGTTAGATATTGGCATCATGCCAGATCAAGGTGCAGATTTTCAAACAAATCCACAAGCATGGCAAGGCGTCACTTGGGGGATTGTCGAAGGGTTTATCCATTGGCAACTGCGAGAAGGCTACGCGATCTCCTCAGTAAATGCCAGGTTATCGACAGTGAAAGTTTATGCACAAATGGCGGTCAAAGCTGCAACAATCGAGCGGCAAGAAGGCCTTCTCATTCAGTCAGTCAAAGGCTTTTCCCGTGCTGGCGGTCATAACGTAGACCTACAACGTGACCAAACACGGATAAATGAGGTGTCATACGCTTACAAACTGGAAGGAAAAAAGAGCAGTGTTGTGGTTACGCGCCGCTCCACAAAAAAACAGTTAGCGGCGGTTTTAGATGAAGAAACGGCCGTTATTCTCAAGCAGCCTCAAAATAAATCCCCACAAGCTTACCGGGATGCTCTCCTGATGTGCCTACTGCTAGATCATGGGCTGCGAGCCAGTGAAGTGGCCATGCTGACCATTGACAATATTGATCTGCGCTTAAGCGAGCTTCAATTCTTCCGCCCCAAAGTCAAAGGCACCAGTCACGAATGGACCGTCCACAAGATGACAGATGATCTGTATACGGTTAGCCGCTATTATCTAAAAACCTTATACCCCCCCACTCTACACCCTGATGGGGCACTCCTGCTAACCACAACACGGCTGCGCAAAGATGGCCAGGGCGGCCTGCTGCAAGATCGAGGCTTGAACCGGGTACGATTAAGCGAACGAGTTGCTTATTTGGGGAAAAATGCAGGACTATCCGAAAAACTATCGGCGCATGATTGTCGTCACTACTGCGCCACGCAAATGGCGCGGTTGGGTTATGGTGTGGATGAATTAATGGCCTGGTTTGGCTGGACCAGTGCACAAACAGCGATGCGATACATAACGGCCGTTGACGTTAAAGAGCGTTACAAAGGATAACCACGCAATCTTTTGATAATACACAAAAATCCCCATCCATTCTATCAGCGGCGTGCTTCCAAACAGAGAACACCTTCCGCTCCCACTGCCGCATTATGGCGCACGCCAGCCGGCAGTTCTAAACGGTCTCCTGGCTTCAATACAGTAGGCTCAGCCTCAATCGGAAAACCAAAAATGATAGAACCCTCTACCACATAAACAACCTTGTGATAATCATACGTATGAGCCGCATACACATCCAAAGGGTGATTCGACCAGGTGTAAGGCTCCAAATTTTCCTGAAGCATCAAATCACGCAGCTCTTGTTCAGTTGGCTTATGTGCATGAGGCCATTTTTCAACGTGTATGATATTTTCCTGCATAAAGGGGATCTCCATAAATCATATTTCAGGATGATTATACCAAGGCTGGTACAAAATCACACTGCTTCATTTCCGTCAACACCATCTTCCTCTTCCTCATCCAATACCGGGAACTTAACTCTTGCTCTCGTAACCGCCCGTCCATCAACATCCAGCACAGATATAACAACACGGTCTTGGTACGTGACCTCATCCCCAACTTTAGGCGGTCGTCCCAATTTAGAAACCACAAGTCCGCCAACGGTTTCTACATCAGGCAGTTTATTCTTCTCGCCAAGATATATCTCCTCAACAAGATCATCCACCAAATAAGCCCCAGCCACTTCCAATACGCCAGGCTCAATTTGGACATAAGGCTCATATTCCTGATCAAACTCATCGCGCACTTCGCCCACAATCTCTTCAACTAAATCCTCCAAGGTTACCACCCCCGCCATGCCCCCAAATTCATCGAGAACAATAGCCATATGCAAGCGTTGGCTCTTAAAGGCAACCAACAAATTCTCAACCGGAAAATCCTCCGGCACAGAAGGAGCCATCCGCAAAATCAAACGGATATCAAATTTACTATCTGGTTTCACCGTTTGCCGGATCATATCCTTGAGATGAACAATGCCAACAATATGATCCCTGTCCCTTTCATACACAGGGAATCGACTATGGCGGCTTTCAGTGACAATTGTAAGCAACTTTTCCCTGGCAATATTGATAGGAATCGCCTGCACCCGCGTACGCGGCGTCATCACTTGCCCCACCACACGATCACTAAAATCAAATATATTGCGGATCATCTCCTCTTCATCTTCGTTGAGTAGCCCTCCCTCCGCACTTTCGCTTACAAGCAATTCTATCTCTTCCGCCGACAACACACGATCATGCCCTTCAACTGGTGGCACCTTGAATAAACGAAGCAGCAAATTACCAATACCATTCAAAATCCGCACAGGAATAATCAAAATGGTTTGCGAGAGCTGCATCGGGTGAGTCAGCGCCAATACCACTTTAGGCGCATCAGCAAGAGCTATCGATTTAGGTACCATCTCACCCAAAACAACATGCAAATACGTCAGGATGCCCAGCCCAACAAAATATCCAATCGAGCGCACCAGCGCCGGGTTAGGCTCAAACCACAGCCGCTCAATAAACGGCTCCAAGAAATGGGCAATCTGCGGTTCACCATACATAGCCAAACCAAGTGAAGCAATCGTAATACCCAATTGAGCCGTAGCAATATATTGATCCTGTTGTTTCCGTGAATCGAGAATATTCAGAACTTTTTTCCGCTTGCCACCATTGTCCTCTCCCTCCATTTCTTCTAGCTGAGTAGGACGCACCCCGATAATTCCAAACTCCGCCGCCACGAAAAAGCCATTTAAAGTGACTAAAATTAAGATAATCACAACTGCCACCAGAAGTCCCCACCAATTGGTTCCCCCCTCGCTGGGAGCATCTGCAAAAGACGACAGGAGGAAAGCCGCACTCATTCCAGGGATTATCAAACTAAACAAAATTCCTTTAGTCATAGTCGGCCACCTCCCATTCGCTGAATGGCGCCACATCTTCCGTAGGTGACATTTGCAAAGACACCTCCAACACGCCTAAATCTGCCATCGCTTCAACCCGAATTTGAATGCCGCCAAAGGTCACCTCATCACCTTCTGTTGGGGAACGCCCTAGCTCGCTAAAGATGAGACCACTAAGCGTATCAGTCTCATCGGGCAAACTCAACTCTAAATACTCGTTCACATCAGAAACAAGTAAATCCCCACGCAAATATACGCGGCCTTCATTATCTCGAGCGATCAAAGCCATTTCGTCATCAAATTCATCTTGAAGTTCGCCAAATATCTCTTCGATAAGGTCTTCAAAGGTTATCATGCCCGCGGTGCCACCATATTCGTCAAACACAATGGCCAGGTAGTTGCCGCCCAGGTTCAATTTTTCCCACAAGTCTAATACCGGCATCGTCTCAGGGACATGAATAACATCACGGATAGCAGATTCCATATCAGAACGGCCGTTTACATGCCGGCTGAATAAATCCTTCACATGCACAAAGCCAAGCACATCATCAATCGATTCCCCAATCAACGGAATTCGTGAATATCCCTCCTCAATAGCCAGGTTAATCACAGACTCCATGGGATCAGTGATATTGGCCGTAATCAACCGGGTACGATGTACCATCACCTGCCGTGCCGTTAAATCGCGCAAGCGAAAAGCGTTGCGCAGCATCTGCCGCTCTTCATCATCAAGCAGCCCGCTTTCATAACTCTCCGTCACCAACAGCTCAATTTCCTCTGGCGAATGGACGTGCCCCCCTTCATGGGGTTTCCGGCCCATTAAACGCAGCACCACATTGCCACTGCCATTAAAAAGCCATATCAATGGCATGAAGAGCACCAGTGAAATCCGCATGGGAATGACAAGCATAAGAGCTACATTCTCTGGATATTGAATAGCCACAGATTTGGGAAACAACTCACCCATAATCACTTGTAATACCGTGATGAAGATCAATACCGTTATCGTGGCTGCCGACTCCGCTGCGGCCGTACCAACGCCAAAATAAGCCAATGGTTCAACCAGATAGCCCGCAATCACATTTTGACCAAATGCACCTAAAACAAGCGAAGAAATCGTAATACCAATCTGACAAGCAGCGACATAATTGTCCAACGAAACAGGCTGTTCCATGATAGGCAGCAGCAATGATGCCATCCTGTTACCATTCGCCGCCATCTGGCTAATGCGCGTGCGGTGTGAGGAAACAGTTGCAAATTCAGCCCCAACATAAAGCGCATTAAAAAAGATCATCAATGCAACAGCTGCTATGATAAAAAATATTTCGGCCATGTTCTCTTAGAATCTCTTTACACAAATTTGGCATAGTCCAGGCAGACACAACGATCTGCTAGACCAAATGCGAAGCAGTCGGCAAGAACACCAAACCTGCACCCAATATAACTTTAAGCAATCACCTAAATGGGGTTCCTGATATGAACCAGGAGGTTCTGAATGTGGGTCAGCCAAGGCCAGCATCCCTCCTGAAGCCTTGACTCACATTGTTTGGACGGGTGGCGGATGATTCCGTCATGGTCCTATGAGTATTCTCCAAATTAAATTCATGCTGCTATTTTGCAGTCAATGTACCAGTTTGCGGAAGTCCCAACGAGGGGTTTCACACGAAAAATTATAGAACAGCGATTTGGATTGGTCAAACCTTTTCTGGCTGCGAGTATGGTTGACGTTCCCCACATTGAGTACATTCAGCCGTGGTGTTGTTTCTCTGGATGAGCAAGCCGCCACAACGAGAACAAGCAGGTTCCGCTAACGGCCGTTTCCAACTGGTCCAATCACAATCAGGATAATTACCACAACCGTAGAAAATGCGACCCTTGCGCGTGCGCTTCTCAATCAAATCGCCGCCATCTTTGGGGCAAGTCACCCCAATTTTGACAAGAATCTGCTCCGTATAACGGCATTTAGGGAAATTACTGCAACCGATAAAGCGGCCAAAACGCCCCTCACGGAACAACAAAGGGCTGCCACAGTTCGGGCAATCTCGACCAGCCGGAACCACCTCTTTCTTCAGATCGATCTTAGGAATAGCAGCATCAGCCTTTTCCAAATCCTGTGCAAATGGACCATAAAATTGAGCCACAACAGGTACCCACGCCTGTTTGCCCGCCGCGATTTCATCCAGTTCACCTTCCATGCGTGCCGTAAAATCAACAGACAAAATATTAGGGAAATATTCAACCAACAAATCATTGACGATTTCACCCGTTTCCGTGGGCACCAGACGTCTATCCTCACGCTCTACGTAGCCCCGCGCCTGCACCGTAGAAATAATCGAGGCGTAGGTGCTGGGACGGCCAATACCATTTTCTTCCAGTTCGCGCACCAAAGACGCCTCAGAAAAACGTGGCGGTGGCTGCGTGAAATGCTGTTCAGGCAGCAAACGCATCAGATCCACCTGTTCACCCTCAGTCAAATCAGAAGGCACTTTGCCATTGCCATTTTCAATTGGAGCATCAGCTGGTTTTGTCTCCTCATACAACGCCAGGAAACCAGCAAAGCGCAAAGAGGAGCCAGAGGCACGGAACATATACGGCCGTTTCTCAGCTGCCACATTCGCTTCTCCAGCCCAAATATCAGCCGACACAGTATCGTAAATCGCGTTTGCCATTTGACTGGCAACGAAGCGATCCCAGACCAACTTATAGAGCCGGTACTGGTCTCGCTTGAGATACGGCTTCGCCACTTTGGGCGTCCGCAGCACAGAAGTGGGGCGCACCGCTTCATGGGCTTCCTGTGCTGACTTTGAGCGCGTTTTATAGACAGGTCGCTTCCCCGGCACATATTTCTCGCCAAATGCCCCTTTTACATAGTCCCGTGCCTCATTTTGCGCCTCTTTAGAGACAGTGACACTGTCGGTACGCATATAAGTAATGAGACCGGTTATGCCCTCTGCGCCCCCTAAATCGACACCTTCGTACAGTTGTTGAGCAATGCGCATAGTTTTGCTAGTGCCAAAATTCAGTTTGCGCGAGGCCTCTTGCTGCATAGTGCTGGTAGTAAACGGCGCAGCTGGCTTGCGCGTGCGCGTCCCCAGCCGCACTTTGCCCAATGTCCAGGTCGCTTTTTGCAACACATCCAGGTGAGGCAAGACATCAGCTTCACTGTTGAGTTCCGGATCCTTCCCCTGGAATTTATGGAATTTTGACACGAAAAACGGCCGTTCTGCTTCCTGTGCATATTTTTGTTGGCTCAACTCAGCCTTGAGCGTCCAATATTCAACCGGCTCAAAATTGTCGATCTCACGCTCACGCTCGACCACAAGACGCACAGCCACAGACTGCACCCGCCCCGCCGACAAACGCCCACGCACTTTGCGCCACAACAGCGGACTTAGTTTATAACCAACCAGTCGATCCAAAATTCGACGCGCCTGCTGCGCATCCACCCGATCCATATCGATTTCCCGAGGTTCTTCAAAGGCCGCAATGATGGCCGGTTTTGTGATTTCGTTAAACACCACTCGTTTGGTACGAGCAGGTTCCATCTCAGCCGATTCTTGCACATGCCAGGCAATCGCCTCCCCCTCACGGTCAGGGTCAGTTGCCAGGTAAATCTCTTTAGCTTTGGCAGCAGCAGCAGCCAATTCCTTCACGATCTTCCGTTTATCATTTGGCACGCGATACTCTGGGGCAAACCCATTTTCCGTGTCCACACTCAGCCTTGATTTAAGCAAATCACGCACATGACCCACACTGGATTTCACCGTGTAGCCCCGCCCCAAGTAACGCCCAATCGTTTTTGCTTTGGCCGGTGATTCCACAATCACCAATTTACCGCGACGAGTAGTCCTCTTTTTCTTGGCGTTTACTTTTTTCCTGGTTGATTTCTTCTTTTTTGTGCTTTTTTTCTTCTGCGGACGTGGCTGAATTTCCGGCTTGGGCAGATTGTCGTGCGCTGCCGTATGACCCCGTTTATACATGTTGGTGCCACATACCGGGCAGGTGCCCCGCGTGGCCGGACTGCCGTTGGCGGCCCATTCTGCCTGGGGGGCTACCATATCCCGTTTTTCTTTACACTTTAAGCAATATCCTTCTATTTTCAATTCTTCAGTCATAAAAAACCCAGATAGTCATCAATGGTTAAAAGTTAGTTTTCAATTGTCAACGTCCCTCTCCGTTAGCAACAGGCTGTTGACAATGTACAATTTGACAATTCGTTAACTATATTTTTCTAAATCAGTGCCTTCCAGTCCGTCCACCATTTTCTTAACCAATTTTATTTGGTCTTTGGGAACAACCAAAAGTGCATCTTCTGTGTTGACCACGATCATGCCGTCCACACCGACGACAGTTACCAAGCGATCATCTTCATAATTGTAGACCAATGAATCAGAGACACCTTCGGTGATCACCAATCCTTTGGTCACATTAGCTGTTTTGTCTGGATTGATAGCTTCCTTCAAGGCATACAAAGTGCCCGGATCACTCCAACCCATTTCGCCATGTAAAACGGCCGCATCTTCTGAGGGGATAAAGGCTAAAATGGCATCATCAAAACTGATAGATTGCATTTGAGGATACACCTTATGCAAGGTATCCATGTAGCTATTCTGGCCGATTTTCGCCCCGATTTCTTGGAGCTGTGCCCACATCGCCGCCTGGCGTAGTTGGTACTGTTTTTGAATATAACCAACGGTGGTGACGAAGTAGCCAGTATTCCACACATGTGTTTTTTCCGCAAAAATTTGTGCGCAGCGTGCTTTTTCTGGACGGTATTCTAAGGAGCCAAACCGGTAAAACGGCCGTTCTCTCACCTGTCCTAGCGCTTCACCCAAACCAATCCAACCCAGGTTTTCATTGGCAAAACGGGGCGTCTCCCCCACAAACAAAATCTCGGCCTGTTTCTTAACTAACAATTGTTCAGCATCTGCCAGCACAGCCCGGAAAGTGTCAACCTGATCCATGTAATTGTCACCCCACAGGATGGCAATCGGCTCATCTTCAGACTGGCTGGCATGAGCCAGATGCGTCATAGCTAAACCAACCGCAGCGGCCAAATCCCGCCGTGTAGGCTCACCGATGATGTTTTGGGCAGGCACATCTGGCAGTTGCTCTCGCACCATATCCACATATTTCAAGTTCGTAGAGACAAACACATTGTCTCCGCCATACACATCCAACACCCGGTCTACAGCCAATTGCAGGGTGGATTTACTCCCTAAGATGGGTTCAAATTGTTTGGGTGATTTCTGGCGGCTAATCGGCCATAGTCGCCGACCAGAGCCACCGGCAAAGATGACTAGTTTCATTCGTTTTCCTCAATTATATTATCGGTATCCGTATCCTCGGCTTCAGATTTTATTTCGTAGACAGATTCTGGCTCGCGGCAAAGCACATAGTTCATGCCACCCACTTGCTGCACCATCCCTTTGAGTTCCATCAACGTGAGCGTGCTGCTTACCTCATGGCTTGGCAAGCCAGCAGCCCGGCTCAGTTCATCAATGTGAACTGGCTGTGCCGACAGATGGGCATACAGAGCCACTTCTTCGTTCGATTCAGGCAATGCTAGTTGAACGGCCGTTTTCTCAGCCACCATGTGCAAATTCAACTCTTCCAACACATCATCTACACTTGTGACCAGCTTTGCCCCTTGTTGGATGAGCTGGTTGGGTCCTTTGCTTACCGGGCTGTTGATGTTCCCTGGCACCGCAAACACATCACGATCTTGCTCCAGAGCGAAATTCGTCGTGATCAAGGCGCCGCTGCGCTCACCAGCTTCCACCACAATCACCCCCAACGACATGCCACTGATGATGCGATTTCGGGGCGGAAAATTTTTAGCTTCTGGTCGCACACCAAGCGCATACTCAGAAATTAAAGCCCCCTTCCCCCTCGTGATTTCTTTGGCTAAAGAGCGATGTTCGGCAGGATAGATGCAATCCAAACCAGAGCCCAACACACCAATCGTACGACCATCAAGGGAAACGGCCGTTTGGTGAGCCACCGCATCAATACCACGAGCCAGACCACTCACCACCGTCACCCCACTGTGAACAAGCCCAGTCACCAAATCCTTAGTCACCTGCCTGCCATAACTGGTCAAACGGCGTGTACCTACCACCGCTACCGCAAACTGATCCACTTCCAACAATTCACCAGTCACGTAGATCAACGGTGGCGGTGTAGGCGTCTCCTTTAAATAAGAAGGATACTCAGGCATGTGCCAGGTCAAAAGCTGAATGCCAGCAGCCTCGATTTTTGCCATTTCAGCATCCAAATCCAGCCGTTCTCGTGCCGCACGCAGCGCTTTTAACGACCGTTTATCCAGGCCAATTCGCATTAGCTCATGTTCTGGCGCAACCCAGGCAGCCGACAACTCCCCGTAAAAATCGAGCAGCGCCTGGACCTTAGCCGGGCCAACACCTTTGACAATATTAAATCCCAGCCAATACTTGAGCTCAGACATCATTTCTAAAACACCATATCACTTAAGCCATCAGTCAACGGCAAACAGCAACCAGAGACAACCACCCTGTACAGCACAGGGCACCCTTTTTTTAAACGAGTAATCCCGGCAGCAGATGGACCGTCAAACGGCCGTTCTCAAAATCAATCTCCGTGACCACTTCCTGAGTATCCGGCAGCAAGATCTCCTTATCTTCACCTTGAACCACAAACACATTATTCGCGCCCGTTTCAATGACATTTTTCAGTTCACCAAGATAGTGACCTTCATCAGAATAAACTTGCAGGCCAATCAGTTGAAACAGGAAATATTCATCCTCCTCCAACGGAATGGCATCCGCCAGCGACACCTGAAGCAGTTCACCTTTCAACCGGTCAGTTTGCTCTCGATGATCAATGCCCGCCAGCTTTAGCAGCACCAAATCCTTATGAAAGCGGACACCCTCCACCACCATAGATTGTGGCCGACACTCACCTACATACACCTCTTCCAGCCAGGTAAAACGCTCCGGCAGATCGGTATAGGGCAGCACCCGAACCTCGCCACGCACACCATGCGCCTTGAGGATCTTACCAATGACCAAAAAACGAGGCTCAGTAGATGATTCCACCAAGCCTCGCCGGTCGTTCTTACTTGAACGAGAATTTGCTTTTCCAGTCAATTAAACACCGTTTCGGGGTCATGAAGTTCGTAGTAACCACTTCAGCAGTGATCATAACGAAAGCCACCCCTACGAGCCTGCACAGCGCTTTAATCGCGGTCAGCTTCCAGCACTTCCAAACTAACGCGCCTGCCTTCTTTAGCTGCCGACACTTGCACCAGGGTGCGAATCGAATTGATCACACGCCCATTCTTGCCAATGACCCGACCCATGTCCTCTGCTGCCACAGACAATTCCAAAATAGTTTCAGAACGCTCATCAAAGGCATCAACATGAACCTCATCCGGGTTATCAACCAACGATTTAACGATAAATTCAACTAGCTCTTTCATAAATATACCAAGCAACGGGTTCTCTGTGTTTACTCTTCCTCAGCAACCGCTTCCGTGGCCTCAACCGCAACCTCAGCCGCAGCGACCGCTTCCAAGTCAACCCCTTCATACTCCGCAACCAGAGCTTCCAGAGATTCACCAGCATGCAATCTTTTCAGGCGATCACGAGTACCTTGTTTCACCAGGAGACGTTCCACCGCATCAGTCGGTTGAGCCCCTTTGCTCAGCCAATACAACGCACGCTCTTCCTGGATCAAATATTCAGAAGGCTCTGTCAACGGATTGTAATGACCAATACGTTCCACAATACGACCATCACGTTTGGCGGTGATTTCAGTCACCACAATACGGTAGCTGGGTTGACCTTTTTTACCAGTTCGAGTTAAACGAATTCGCAACATGTTCTTTCTTAATCTCCAAAATTATTAGTCTTATAGTTTGATATATCAGTAGTCGTGTAGTCTGTTGGTATTTCAGTCTGGAAGTAGGACGGTTAGACTGCCTGACTAAATGACCATCTGACCTGGCAACTATCTGACTAATGAAATCGCCCCTTGGCGACTTTTTAACATTTTAATTGGGGTTTTTAACCGATCAATTTTGTTCGTCGTAACCACATTTAGCAGCTTGCAGAATGACTAAAGCTGTCGCTGCAAATCCACTTAAAAACCACCGCCCAACATATTCATCAGGTTCTTGCGCCCACGCCCGCTGCGCAGTTGTTTCATCATTTTTTGCATTTCCCGGAACTGTTTCAGAAGTTGATTCACCTCTTGCACTGTTGTTCCTGATCCAGCTGCAATGCGTTTTTTACGGCTGGCTTTAATAATCTTTGGACTGTGCCGTTCCTTAGGGGTCATCGACCGGATAATGGCTTCAATGCGCTTTAGTTCACCCTCAGCGCTGCTTAAATCCACATTACCCGCCATTTTACCCATACCGGGAATCATTTCCAGCAGTTGCCCAATGGGACCCATGCGTTTGATTTGCTGCATCTGTTTGAGGAAATCTTCCAAATCAAATTTCCCTTCCATCAGGCGCTCACCCGCTTTTTGAGCCTCTTGTTGATCCATCTCCGTCTGGGCTTTCTCGATGAGGGTCATCATATCGCCCATGCCCAAGATGCGATTTGACAAGCGATCTGGATGGAACTCTTCGATGGCGTTCAGTTTTTCACCAGTGCCCAGGAATTTGATTGGCACGCTGGTAACTTCCCGCATGGAGATAGCAGCCCCACCACGGGCGTCACCATCAATCTTGGTCATAACCAAACCGGAAATGTTTACGGCCTTGTTAAAGTCTGTAGCGACGCGCACGGCTTCTTGCCCCGTCATGGCATCTGCCACAAGCAATGTCTCGATGGGTTCAACCTCAGCTTTAATGGCCTTGATCTCATCCATCATCATTTCGTCAATGTTCAAACGACCAGCAGTGTCAATAATAACCACGGTGGCATTTGAGTTCTTTCCGTGCTGCACCCCGTTTTTGGCAATTTTTACTGGATTGGCATCAATCCCTTCACTGTAAACAGGAATGTCAAGCTGTTTACCTAATGTCTGCAACTGCTCAATCGCAGCCGGACGGTAAACATCACAGGCAACCATTAACGGCCGTCTTCCCTGCTTGCGTAAAAAGAGAGCCAGTTTGCCCGCCATTGTTGTTTTACCGGCTCCTTGCAAACCAACCAACATAATCACCGCTGGTGACTGCATGCCTAAGTTAAGGCGGCCAGGCTCACCTAAGGTGGTAACCAGTTCCTCATTGACGATTTTAATGACCTGTTGTCCTGGCGTCAGACTGCGCATCACTTCATGTCCAACGGCTCGTTCCCGAACACGCTCCACAAAGCTCTTGACCACCTTGAAGTTAACGTCCGCCTCCAACAGAGCAAGGCGCACTTCGCGCATCGCTTTGTTTACATCCTCTTCAGTTAACTTTCCGCGTCGCTGCAAGCCATCAAAAACAGTTTGCAAACGATTCCCTAAGGTTTCAAACACAATCTCACCTGACAATTTTACTCCCACAGACATGACCTCGAGTTGATGATGCCGTCAAGGTCAGCCTGTGGGAGATAATTTATCCACAAAGACAAGGGATTCTAACGCACCCCACTGCCTGCGTCAAGCCGAGCGAGGCTACGCCGCGGTGGCTGCAAATCTAGCAGCAGCGGCTTTGAGCGCCTCAGCTTTATCGGTGTTTTCCCAGGGTAGGTTCACATCGGTGCGACCAAAGTGGCCATAGGCGGCTGTCTGGCGGTAGATGGGACGACGCAAATCCAGGTCTCGGATAATGGCGCCGGGGCGCAGGTCAAAATGCTCATCGATAAGTTCCTCTAATTGAGCAGATGTCAGCGCACTGGTGCCAAAAGTTTCCACGTTGACGCTCAAGGGGTAAGCCACACCAATGGCGTATGCCACCTGAACTTCACAACGCTCAGCCAGGCCAGCCGCCACGATGTTCTTAGCCACCCAGCGAGAAGCATAAGCAGCAGAGCGGTCTACTTTGGTGCAATCCTTTCCGCTGAAAGCACCACCACCATGACGACCCATGCCGCCGTAGGTGTCAACGATGATTTTGCGACCGGTCAAACCAGCATCACCCATAGGGCCGCCTACCACGAAACGGCCGGTGGGATTCACGTAAACGAGTAGTTTGTCATCGACGAGGTCAGCAGGTAAGACGGGGTTAATAACATGCTCGATGATTTGCGCACGAATTTCTTCTTGGCTGATTTCAGGGGCATGTTGGGTGCTGATAAGCACGGTGTGGATACGTTTCACTTTACCGTAGCTGTATTCTATGGTTACTTGAGATTTACCATCTGGGCGCACCCAGGGCAAGGTGCCATCTTTGCGCACGTCAGAGAGCCGTTTGGTTAGCTTGTGTGCCAGGTGAATAGGCAGGGGCATCAGTTCTTCAGTCTCGTTACAGGCGTAACCAAACATCATACCCTGGTCACCAGCACCAACAGCGTTGATGGCTTCTTCTTCTTGGCCATTGCTGCGGTATTCTAAAGCGCGGTCTACGCCTTGAGCGATGTCGGGGCTTTGGCTGGCAATGGCAGAAACGACGCCACAGGTGTTGCCATCGAAGCCTTTGTCGCTGCCATCAAAGCCAATCTCAACGACGACTTTGCGTACCAAGTCATCTACGTTGACAAAGGCAGATGTGGTGATTTCGCCCAGGAGCATAATATAGCCAGTTTTAACGGCCGTTTCGCAAGCCACACGCGCATTAGGATCCTGTGCCACAATTTCATCTAGAATGGCATCACTGATTTGGTCACACATTTTGTCAGGATGACCTTCCGTCACGGATTCAGATGTAAATAACAAGCTCGGGGCTGTCATAAATGTTGTTGTCATGGGTAAATACCTCCAAAATATTTACGCTTTTGATATTTGATGAATGACCAAGGAGCAAAGCCCATGGCTCATTCGTTTTCACTCAAAAAAAAACCTCTTGACTGGGTCAAGAGGCTTGCCAAATTATGTCTGGTTGCCTCTTATCTGCCAGCCTTTGCTGTCGGAATTAGCACCTTCCCTTTTTATGGGGGTTGCTGCAGCGTCATCGGGCCGTTCCCTCAGCTGCTCCTGATAAGAGTGTTAATTTATCGCTTCAATTCTCAGTATAACGTATGGAATAAGTTTGTCAACTAGGAAATGGCTCTGGCAGCAATCATTGGGAATCACAAACTGCTAAAGAACAGAAATTTAAGCATACGACAAAGCCGTTTCCTTGCCGTTCCTTAAAATTGACAATGCAGCTCCATATTTTATTTCATCATTTTCACGGATTAAAGACAAAAAGAAAAAAATTGTGATATTCATCAAGGTTGAGGATGACATCTTTCACTTCCAACAAAGAGTAAGATTGATTATGGTTGAGTTAGGGAAATTGAAACTATTGTTGAGGAGGTAAGCCATGACCCCATGTCAACGTATTCTCGTTCCATTAGATGGTTCATCTTTAGCGGAAAGAGCCATTCCCCCCGCCATCGCGTTAGCCCAAGCTTTTGCTGCTGCTGAACCATGTGAGCTTCATATTTTGCGCGTCGTGCCCCCTATTATGGTGGCATTAGACCCCACGCTCTACACAGAAACCATTCATCTTGGCGAAGAAGAATCAAAATCATACCTGGAAACCGTCGCCATTGAATACGAAGATAGCGGCGTTCCCATTATTACCGCCGCCGAGACTGGCTCCGTCGCAGAAACAATCGTGAATTATGCCCAGGAAAACAAAACTGATTTGATTGTCATTTCCAGCCATGGCCGTTCTGGGGTAAGTCGTTGGGTCTATGGCAGTGTGACCGACAAAGTTTTACGCCAATCCTGCTGCGCCACACTGATCATTCGGGAGCAAATTGAACAAATCGCCGGCAAATTCAAAAAAATAGTCGTCTGTTTGGATGGTTCTCAATTGGCTGAACAAGTGCTAGAAACCGCCCTTTCCCTGGCGCAATGTTCCCAAGCAGAAATTATCCTACTCCGCATCGTCGAACCTGCAAGTTTACTCTTTGATATGGAAACAGCCGACCAGGTGCAAGAAAGCGTCAATGCATTAGAGCGAGGCGAGGCCGAAGCTTATCTCAACAATCTCATGCAAACCCTGCCGCAAACACCAGGCATCCTCACAGCCCACACCCTCATGGGACCACCCGCAGACACCATCATCGATTTTGCCAAAGAGGAACAGGTCGATTTGATCGCCATGTCCAGCCACGGCCGTTCTGGGATTAGTCGTTGGGTTTACGGCAGCGTCACTGAAAAAGTGATGCGGGGAGCTGCTTGTGCCACACTCATTATGCATGAACAAGAACCATAAACAATAAAAACGGTCGTGTTGTCTTGCCCCTTCTCCCGCTCAAGTAAACGTGCTAACCACTTGTTTCTCATAATTCATTAACTTAATTGCGTTAGCGCAAAGACGCTCCCCTTTTTGTAGGGTAACCTACTTGTTACATGAGGTGATAAATCCAAGCCTCCTGTCGTAGAGAGAGAAAAGAAGACAACCATGAAAATTGGAAATACGACCTACAGAAAAAAGTGGCTTATTCCATCACTCATTGTATTGGCCGTTGTCGCTCTCTTCATTCTGCCCTTCTTATCCTGGCTCATTGGCCAAGAGACCTTCCATGCGACCGGTGATGCAGAATTTTGCGTAAGCTGCCACACCATGTATCCCATGGAAAAAGCATATGAAGATGATATTCACGGTGGCAATAACGCCCATGGTATCCAAGCTACCTGCAACCAGTGCCACCTCCCCCACGACACAGCTTTCAACTACTTCGTCAAAAAAGCTGAAACTGGCCTTCATGACATGTACGTCCAACAATTTGGCGACTTAGAAAACATCGATTGGCAAGCCAAAAGAGAACACCGCGAAGAATATGTCTATGACTCTGGTTGTATGAGCTGTCACACCAATTTACAAAATGCAACAATGGCGTCCAACGATGCCCTCATTGCCCATAAACCATATTTCTTGGGCACCACTGATGATCAATGCGTCACCTGTCATAAACACGTTGGGCATGCCAATCTAAGCGAACATCTAGCAAGTAACCAATGATCAAAGAGATCAACCCAATTTTCAAGAAAGGAGTGGAGCGATGAAATCCGCGCAGCGAATTTTACTCATCGTCACCATCTTAGTCTTAGCACTCATGATGGTGGCATGCCAGAATTCCGGATCATCAGGAGTAGCGCCAGACGCAGAAGGAGCCTCTAAACCGGCTAGCCCCGCAGCTACCGTCGATGCCGTTGCCCCAACGGCCGTTGTCGTTGAAGTAGAACGCAACGTTGGTGATTTAAGCACCATTGGCAATTTGGCTGTAAACCGGGGTATGTCTGAGATAGGCAAAGAATGTGTCGATTGCCACAAAACCGAGAATCCTGGCATTATCAACGACTGGAAAGACAGCCGTCACGCCCATGCTGGCGTCACCTGTATCGACTGCCACGAAGTCGAATCTGATTCCCCGATGGCCACCCAGCATGAAACTCTGATTGGCACCGATACTTACGTCTCCGTGTTAGTGCCACCCAGCACCTGTCAGCGCTGCCATCCAGCCGAAGTGGCTCAATTTGCCAGCAGTGGTCACGTCCGTGCATATAAGCAGATCATTCCCAAAGATAGCCTGCACGCGCTCGTCCTGGTGCATGAAGGACGAGCCAATCCAGAGTTGGGCAACGCCCCGGATGAAACAGGCTGTATGCAATGTCATGGCACCGAAATTCAGTTGGACGAAAACAATCGCCCCATACAAGAAACCTGGCCAAACATGGGTATGGGCAATGTTTATCCCGATGGCAGCGTCGGTAACTGCTCCACCTGCCATACTCGTCATAAGTTCACCATCGCAGAAGCCCGTAAGCCTCATGCCTGCGCCTCTTGCCATCTCGGCCCGGATCATCCCGACATCGAGATTTACGAGAACAGCAAGCATGGTCACATCTACAACACCGACAGTGATGACTGGATTTGGGACTCTGCTCCAGATACCTGGGAACCCGGCGATTATCGTGCGCCCACCTGCGCCACCTGCCATATGAGCGGTATTGGCGAACTGAACACCACCCACAACATAACAGAACGTCTCTACTGGAACCTGTGGGCAAAACGGTCTGAAGTTCGCAACTCCGACGATGTATTAAGCCCGCTCCTTGGTAATGGTGAAGAAGGCCGCGAGAAAATGAAACTCGTTTGCAGCTCTTGCCATAGCGCATTACACACTGACAGTTTCTTCGAGCAAGGTGATAAAGCGGTTCGCCTTTACAATGAAGAATACTTCGATGTGGCTGAAGCGTGGCGTGTTGAATTAGCTGAAGCAGGTTTGCTCAAAGATAATCCATGGACAGATGACTTCCAGAAGATTTATTATCATCTCTGGCACCATGAAGGACGGCGGGCACGCCAGGGTGCCCTGATGGGCGGTCCTGACTACGCTCACTGGCATGGCTTCTTTGAACTACAACAAGATATGTACGAACTGGAAGCTATTTACAACGAACGTATGGAATCGGGTACGATTGAGCCCTAGTGACCGCCTAAAAATTACCCCTCGTTTTTCAGAGGGAACGGTCACTTGCAGCGCATCCAGCAGTTCCATAACTTATTTATGGATGCGCCCATAAGCTCCGTGATACTTGATGTGTAATCGAATCCCCGTCAATTTGGCGGGGATTTTTTTATGTACGCCTTTCCCTGCCATCCCACAAAAAAACAGGTACAATACTCAAGAATTATTCCAGGAATAAAACTTTGCAACTTGACAACTTTGCAGCCTTAAAGGGAAAAGTTTCATGACAGATTATCCAACTGTGCCAGCCGGTGCCATTGACGCCATTGTTTACGGTTATCATGGTGATCCATTTAGCATTCTGGGGCCTCACCCTCTTGAAAATGGCCTGGTCATTCGCGTTTTTATGCCCAAGGCCAGAGAAATTCATGTGTTATGGTCAGATCACACAATCCAGCGGATGGTTTGCAGTCATGATGCTGGCTTTTTTGAACTGCGGGTTCCAGATAAATCTCTACCTGTCGCTTATCAACTCAAAATTCATACACATCATGATGAAGTTCAGGTCATTGATGATCCTTACCGTTTCCCCTCCCAAATCAGCGAATATGATGAGCATTTATTGGCTGAGGGAAACCATTTGGAAATGTATGAAAAGATAGGGGCACATCTGGTGGAGGTAAACGGCCGTTCTGGTGTCATGTTTGCAGTATGGGCGCCGAATGCAGAGCGGGTCAGCGTCGTGGGCGACTTCAATCATTGGGATGGGTGCATTCACCCGATGCGCTTCCATCATGATACTGGCATTTGGGAAATCTTCTTACCGGGGCTTGGCGAAGGGACCCTGTATAAATACGAAATCAAAACACGATACAAAGGCTACACCGTCACCAAAACCGATCCAGTTGGATTCTTCACCGAAATGCGCCCTAAAAACGCCTCCATCGTTTGGGATCTGAATAAATATGAATGGCACGATGCCGACTGGCTGGCTTCCCGTCCAGCAAAAAATGCGTTAGACGCACCCATCAATATTTACGAAGTCCAACTAGGCTCATGGCGTCTGAAAAATGGCTGGGAATGGCTCACCTACCAAGAACTAGCTGAGCAGTTAGTTCCCTATGCCCAACAAATGAATTACACCCACATTGAGCTGCTGCCTGTCTCAGAATATCCGTTTGATGGCTCTTGGGGATACCAGGTGACCGGTTATTTTGCGGCCACCAGCCGTTACGGCACGCCCGATGATTTCAAGTTTTTTGTGGACACCTGTCACCAGGCTGGCATTGGCGTCATTCTGGATTGGGTGCCGGCGCACTTTCCCAAAGACCAACACGGCCTCAGTTTCTTCGATGGCACACATCTATACGAACATGCTGATCCACGTCAGGGCGCACATCCTGATTGGGGAACACTCATCTTCAACTACAGCCGCCCTGAAGTGAGCCAGTTCCTGGTCAGCAACGCTTTATTCTGGTGCGACAAATATCATATTGATGGTCTACGCGTGGATGCGGTGGCGTCCATGCTCTATCTCGATTTCTCCCGTGAAGGGGGTCAGTGGGTGCCAAATCGCTATGGTGGACGTGAAAACTTGGAAGCGATTGAGTTCATCCGTAAATTCAACACCAAAGTTCACGAAAAATTCCCAGATGTCCTTACCATCGCCGAAGAATCAACCGCCTATCCAGGCGTAACCCATCCCGTTGCAGATGGGGGTCTGGGATTTAACATGAAGTGGAACATGGGCTGGATGCACGACACGCTGGAATACATCGAACATGAACCAATCCACCGTGCCTACCATCACGGTACATTGACGTTCTCCCTGCTTTACGCTTTTAGCGAAAACTTCTTACTGCCTTTCTCCCATGACGAGGTGGTTCATCTCAAGAAGAGCATGCTTGACAAGATGCCGGGAGATGTATGGCAAAAGTTTGCCAACGGCCGTTTACTTTACGGTTATCAATATGGCCATCCTGGTAAAAAACTGCTGTTCATGGGTGCCGAAATCGGCCAGTGGCAAGAATGGTCCGAGGCGCGTAGTCTCGACTGGTTCTTGCTCGACCCCATCCACAATCACGGTCGCCACATCATGCTGCAACAATACCTGGCAGACTTGGGCAAACTTTACCGAGAACATGCTGCCCTGCATGAAGTAGACGATTCCTGGGAAGGATTTACCTGGTTAGACGCTCAAAATAATCAGAACAGCATCCTCGCCTTTGCCCGGCACAACAGAGACAAAACAGAAACTATCGTGGTGGTTTGTAATTTCACGCCCGTGGTACGCCACGATTATCGTTTGGGTGTGGAAGAAGCGGGCACGTACGTGGAAATTCTGAACAGCGACGCGGAGAAATATGGCGGCAGTAATGTGGTCAACAACGAGCCTATGTCCAGCATCGACATGCCCTGGTTTGACCAGCCCCATTCCATCGAGATGACGCTGCCGCCGTTGGGCGTGCTGTATCTCAAGCCTGCTTGATGATTTTCTGGTGGCACACAGGATAGATTCTCCGCTGTACCAGCCACAATGAGCGCTGTGGCGGGCTGGCTTCCCCAGGGGAGACCCTCTTTCTGTCCGCTCGTGGGGCAAAATCGCTTTCCCGAAAATGAAAAAAATCTAATCTGACGCCTGGCTCATTTCCTGAGATAATGGGCAACTGACTTTTGCATAGTGACCGTCTAGAAATGATTTCCCTTTTTATAGATGGTCAGGGCACTTGAAGCGCAGCCGTCAATTCCCTAACTTGTTTATGGCGGCACACATAAGGACAAATCAACTCGCATGAAACGACACTGGGCACAAAAGGTTATAGAGAAGGAGAACGGCCGTTATCTCATCTTGCTGCTTCTCATCCCCATCTTTTTTATTTCTGGTTGTCAGGAGGCACAACCGGGTGACAAACCAATCGAAACCACGCCAGAAAGCAGCAGTCCTCTGGACATCATCACCCAAATTGTACGAGAAACTCGTATCATCACGCCTACAGCCACTCCGGCCGAAAGCCAATTGCCCGTAGAATTAGATATTGGCTACGTCGGTGCCTTTCCCGTTATCGATCCCCAAAAAACAGCCAGTCAAAATGGAGTCAATCTCGTTGAAAACCTCTTCATTGGCCTGACCAACTTTAACCATAAGAGTAACAGCGTTGAACCAGAATTCGCTAAAAGCTGGACAGTTAATGAAAACAGCACTGTCTGGACTTTTAAGTTGCGCGACGACATTTTTTGGCTTAGGTTGTCTGAAGATGGCGACCAGACACCTGAAATTGTTCGCCCAGTCACAGCAGCTGATGTGGTAACGGCCGTTCACCGCGCCTGTCAGTCAGACACAAAAGCAACCGACGCCTTCATCCTCTTCCTTATCAGCGGCTGCCAACAAGTCTTTGAGTTAGCTGAAGTCAGTGAAGCTGATTTAGGGGCGATTGGGGTCAAAGCGCCTGATGACACCACCGTGATCTTCACCCTCAACAAACCCGCTGGCTATTTTCTCACGATCACCACCTTGCCGCTTTTCTATCCAGTGCCAGCAGAACACATCAAAGAATACGGCAGAGATTGGACCATGCCCGAAAACTTAATCACCAGTGGTCCATACCAGCTAACCTCAGGGAATTTGTCTGAAACCCGTACCGTGCTGCAAAAAAATCCAGGCTGGCCTCTGCCCAAAGGCGGCAATGCCAACATCGTCAACATTTACTTCTTTGAAGACGAAAGAAGCGTGGTCGATTTATGGCAATCGAAAAACCTTGATGTCGCGCCACTGCCCACAGATTACGTGCCATCATTCCTGGAAGATTTCCCCACCAAGGCTCGATTAGTGACGGGGCAAACTGTATTTTATCTCGGTTTCAATTATGAGAGCGGTTTATTCCAGACCCCCCAAATACGTCGCGCCTTTAGTGCTGCGATAGACAGGCAAGCTCTGGCTGAAGCGCTATACGACAACAGAGCCTACGAGATGCATCATTTGGCCCCGCCTGGGGTGGTCGGTGCCCCAGAAATTGATGAAGTGGGAATGGGTTTTGATCCTGATTTAGCCAGACTGCTGCTTGTTGAAAGTGGTTTTGCTAGCTGCCAATTGATGCCGCCCTTCCGCTTCATGGTCAGTTCGCTTGACCTCTCCTTGCTGCAAGCTGAACTTATTCGAGATATGTGGATCAAGGAGTTAAATTGCTCAGAAGAGCAAATCATCATCGAACAGGTTCAATTTGGCACGCTTTTAGCCAATACACGAGCAGAAGCTGACGCCACTCGCCCAGACATCTGGGAATTGGGCTGGTCTTCTTTTTATCCTGATCAACACAATTGGGTGACTGAATTGCTGCACTGCACAGAAAGTGAAAATCGGTCAAAGCGCAGTTGTAATGACATCGATGAATTGATGCGGCAGGCAAGCCAATCTACCGACACCGATGAGAGAGTGGCGCTCTATCGGCGCATTGAAAACCAACTGTTTTCGGATACTGGAGAAACGCCTTTGGTGCCTCTTTATGTGCGTGGTAGTTATTTTATGGAACACAATTGGGTTGATTTTGTGCCAGCTCATTTTGGAGGCGAACAGTATGACACTTATGTGATCAACGCTACCCTGAAAGAGTTAGAACGGAGCCGTTAAGATGGCCTTGAATACACAATATTTGCAGGAAAGTGCTGCTCAGTTCAATCTCACGCTTTCAGACTTCCAGTTGGCACAATTTGACACCTATTTAACGCTGCTGCTCGTTTGGAATGAACGCATGAACTTAACGGCCGTTCGTGAGCCGCACATGATTCTTATCCGTCACTTTCTAGACGCGCTCACTTGTGCCACAGTAACAGGGGACTTAAACGGCCGTTCTCTCATCGATGTTGGCACTGGCGCAGGCTTCCCCGGGCTGCCTCTCAAAATTTTGTTCCCCCACTGCCGCTTGACGCTTACCGACAGCCTAACCAAAAAGACACAATTCCTTGAAGAAGTGGTCTCAGCTCTTGACCTTAGCGAGGTGACAATCTGTGCGGAACGAGCCGAAACATTAGGGCAGCTGGCTTTGCATCGCGCTCAATATGATTGGGCCATGGCCAGAGGCGTCATTGAAATGCGGGCACTGTCTGAGTATTTGCTGCCTTTGTGTCAGGTCGGGGGGCATATGTTGGCGCAAAAGGGAGCGAACGCGCAAAAAGAGGTGGAGTCAGCTTTGACAGCTATCATGATTTTGGGCGGCGCCGCGCCTCGGTTACAAACCATTCAGCTGCCCGAGGTTGAGGTGCCCCATCTGCTAGTCACCGTAAAAAAAATAAAAGAGACGCCCGCCAAATACCCCAGAAGACCCGGGATTCCCGCAAAACGGCCGTTAGGCCCCTCCCAGTAATGCCAATTCTACAGTGGGAATAGCTAGACAGCCTGTCAATCGGCTTGCTGATGGTTGCGGGAATGCTGTTATGCATCCCGAGACAATTCAGGCCGCTCAATCTGTGCCACATAAATGATTTGTGGCGGCGTAATCCCTTTCAATTTAACTGGACCCACCTCTTTCAATTGAATTGAATTCGCTAAATCGTTTGCTTGTTCTTGCAAGGATTGATAAACAAGCTGCGAAATGATAATCTGACCATCCTCAGCTAAATCAACCAGGCGGTGAGCCGTGTTCATGGGTTCACCCACCATGCGGAAACTCACGCGAGACTCAGCCCCCACATTGCCCATCACCACATCCCCCATATCAAGCCCAACCCCCAGACCAAGCTCTGCGCCAGATTGGTTAAACCACTCCTGACGCAGCTGGTTGAACTCATTTTGCATGGTAACGGCCGTTAACACTGCCCGATACGTCGCATCCGGTTGATCAAACGGGGCATTAAACCCCACCAGGATTTCATCACCGGTTAATTCAAACACAGTGCCACCAAACTCCAGAGCAATGTCCATCATGCGCATAAAAAATTGGTTCAACTGATCGATAGCTGCATCAGGCTCAATACGCATGATCATCCCGCTGGTCCAGTTGCGCAAATCAGCAAACATCACCACAGCTTGACGGCGTTCTCGTCGTGACATCAGACCCGGTTCATGCGACATCACATGATCCACAATACGCTTTCCCATATACCGGGACAAAGCATCTTTAAGCAGCTGCCGTTCCCGACGTTCCTCTGCCAAACGCAGCGCTTCCATCTTCTTGAATTCAGTGACATCCTGAATCACTGCGGCGTAACCAACTTCCTGAATAGGAGAGACGCTCACATAAAGTGTCTTACCATTTTCAAGGATAATTTCTTCGGGAGCCTCACGGTCTGCGCCACTTTTGAAACTAGGCACTAAAACACGTAATTCAGGCAGTTCAGAAATTGACTTGCCTTCTACTTCAGAAGCTACCACCCCAAAAAGTTTCTCAGCAGCGTCATTAAAGATTGTAACCAGCAAAGATTCATCTGTGGTCACAATAGCATCAGTTGCTTGAGACAAAATCGCGTTGAGCTTACGCCGTTCTTCACTGATTTCCGTAAAATAATTGGCATTTTCAATAGCAGAAGTTACAGATGTGCCAATTGTCTCCAACAGGGAAAGGTGTTCTTCGCTGAAATAACCAACATGGGGATGATTAAGAATAATAACGCCCACGACGCGGTTTGGGCTAATCAGGGGCACGCCTATGGCCGTACCCTGTTCTTGAGGTTCGTCTGGCAGCGTAACCCAACGCTTATCTTGCGTAATATCTCGGATAATATCGCCTCGTCGGTGTTGAACCAGCCAGCCACCCAGACCACTGCTCATGACCTCCTTAGCAGCCCGGTCGCTGATCTCTACCTGGGAACCAGCCCGGACAAGAAACTTGTGGTCAACATTACCTGTCTCGTCTAACAGCATAATGTTGCCCTTAGTGGCACCAACCGCTTTCTGAATTTTGTCGATGATGGTCGCTATTAACACATTCAAATCTAGTTCTGCATTAATGGCATGGCTGATGTCATACAACAAGCCTAACCGGTTCCGTTCCTGCTCAAGGCCTACTCGTGCTTGCTTTAAACGGATGAGCGTACGCACCCGCACTAATAGTTCTTCTCGATTGTGTGGCCGGGAAAGAAATTCATCTGCGCCTACTTCAATACCTTCAATACGATGTTTTATTTCGCGTAAAGCGGTGACCATGATGACTGGAATTAAATGGGTGGAGGCGTCTTCTTTTAGCTGTCTGCAAACATCGAAACCGTTGATGTCAGGCATCATCACGTCCAGCAAAATGATGTCTGGGTCTAGCTCGCGTGCCATCTGCAAGCCTTCATTACCATTACGTGCCTGGATAATTTTATACCCCTCCATTCCCAATTGAGAAGTGAGTAGCAGGCGATTTTCTGCACTATCATCAATGACCAGAACCAAGTCTTGATTTTCAGACTGCTTTTCATGAGTCATAAAGGCTCATCCTTCTATTTAACATTTATAAAAATATGGTGGATAGTTGTGTTTTGCTAAATTCAAATTGCTTTGCCGTTTTTACCTAATTGTACCCGACCATTTTCAACAAGGAAACTAGATGTGCTTCTTAGAAAATCCTGGCTAAACATGTCGGGGTCTGTTGCTGTCAGGAGGGCTTGATTGGCATCTTTCACGTAATCCAGGAGTAATGCCCGGCGGTGTGCATCTAGCTCGGCAACAACTTCATCAAGTAACAAAATTGGTGTTTCTCCGGTCTGGCGAGCCATCCAGTTAATTTCTGCCATTTTCAAGGCTAAAATGGCGGTTCTTTGTTGACCACGCGAACCAAAGCTGCTCAGGGAACGGCCGTTTAGCAGGAACTGCCAATCATCCCGGTGTGGTCCGACACGGGTCGCCTTGCGAGCCAGATCAGCCGCTGTTGACTCTGCTAATGCTTGGGCTAGTCGCTCAGAAACGGCCGTTTGACTTTGGAAATTCGCCTGCCACCACGCTGCCCACACCTTTGCCTCAGCCTCATTGCCATGATGGCCAGCCTTCCGCTGCCATAAACCAGGCAAATAACGCAGCCGAACCATTTCTCGTCCTTCAGTCAAAGATTCATAATGAACGCGATGCACCTCCCGCGCCAATTCATCCACAAATAGCGCACGCCGCACCAATATCTGGCTGCCCAACTGCACCAATTTCTCATCATAGATTGTCAGCATATCACGAGACCCAAAGCCTTCAGAAATTTGGCGCAGCAAGGCATTCCGTTGTTCCAATACCTTATTATATTGAGAAAGGGCTTGGCAATAGATGCGGTCAATTTGGCACAAAGTAATATCCAGATAACGTCGTCTTTGCCTTGGCGAACCTGTTATCAATTGCACATCCTCAGGTAAAAACATCACCACCCGTAAATGCCCCAATAAATCCATCAGGCGCACCTTGCGCTTATCCACAAGCACCTCACGCCGAAAACTGCCTCTGCCATTGCGAACAGATTGGCTGCGCTCATGAATCAAACGCATCTCAATCAATTTATCACCACGCAGCGTTGAAACTTGGGCAATTAACCGCGCCACAATCACCGGCGTATCCGCCTCCATTGCCACCCAATTTATCATCTGTTGATCTTGATCCGCATGGGGGGATTTCGTAGTTGCCAAGTAAAAAACCGCTTCCAGGATATTTGTCTTACCCTGCGCATTATTGCCATGAACCAAAATTGGGCCGGCAGGAAGTTCTAATTCCAAGCGACCATAATTTCGGAAATTTGTCAGTGATAGTCGAGTAATCTTCATGAAATTACAAACAAGATTGGTTTATTAAGCACAAATTCTAACATAACTGTTGCTGAAGTGCCCGACACCTGTTTTATACTTCACGAATAGAATTCTGAACAAAGTTGCGGCTCAGTACCCGACATGCTATCCTTCTCCAATGATCATCAAGTTCAAGCCCAAAGGTAGAATCTATGTCTGAAACGAGCCAACCCTATCGCTCTCCCCTGCGCCTCACTGCTCTCTTTTTAGTTATCATTATATTGCCCCTCGTCATTGGCCTATACGCAGCACCACGCATCGTGCCCAAGCCGCAAATTGGCATCATTCGCCTCAACTATGAAATCGATGCTGACACCGCCTATCTCATCACCGAACAAATGGCTTATGCCCGCAATAATCCAGCTGTAAAAGCAGTTGTACTCATGATCAACAGCCCCGGCGGCTCAGCAGCATATAGCGAAGAGCTATTCCTGGATGTGTTGCAAACACGCAGCAACCACCTGCCTGTTGTCGCTACAGTTGATTTATTGGCGGCTAGTGGCGCGTATTACACAGCCGTGGCCGCAGATGAAATCTACGCTAAACCCACCTCAAATATTGGCAGCGTGGGCGTCATCTCATTTTTGCAAGGGGATGTATTCATCGACGAAGATATCTTGACAACGGGACCCTACAAATCCTTTGGCGGCACTCGAGATAGCACTGTTCGTCAAATTGAAAGAGCCAAACTCGCCTTTCTAGAAGCTGTTAAAACAGGACGAAGCGACAGGCTTACAATTGACTTGGATGTATTATCCCGGGCAGAAATTTATACCGGTGTGCAAGCCTTAGAATTTGGCATGATCGATGGTTTGGCTGCCAATGATGAGGTTATCAATCGTGCCGCAGCTTTAGCTGGTCTCTCTGACTATGAGGTGGTGGAATTATTCCCGCTAACATTTGGAGATGAACTGGAATTCTCATTCGTTGATTATCAGCCAGAAGCGATTGATGAAGCGCGCTTATGGGCTCATCCTTCAAATCTAGCCCCTGGTTTATATTACCGTTATATCGATACACCATCTAACTAAATGGTAAGCGTTCAGTCTCTTAAGACCTGGCAAGGTTTGGAGGAGATGGCTTGATAGGCAATCCTGCTGGGGGCGCCCTGTCAGGCCTGAACGGTTACATCAAATTCAGGACAATCTTATGCGCAAAGCAATACTCTTATCGCTTGTATGTTTGATACTACTCGTGGCACCAACCGCAGCCCGTTACTTGAAATTTTATGCCATTGGCGGAGAAAAACCACTGCCCCCCCCCACTTATGTTCCTGAACAAATTGCCCCGGTACCCACACCTGCCTCTAACACTTTTGTTGATTCACCAGAACCAGGGGAAGGACTTGTGCTGCTCGACGAGGCGCATGACAATCATTTTTCTCTGGACGACATCAGCTATTTAGACGGCCGTTTAGCGGCCAGAGGGTTTGAACTGCTTCATTACACGGGTGGTGATCTCGCTCATCAACTGCGCCCCGTCAATGCCTTTATCACCATTGCTCCTCTCAGCGAATTTTCAACTGAAGAAATACAAGCCATCACCCGCTTTGTCAATCGCGGAGGGCATGTCCTCATGGTAGGCGATCCCACCCGGTATGAATTCATTGTGGATGAGGAAGACCCGTTTGCCTTCATCCTTGAACTTGACACTAACAAAATCCCACTTAACAGTTTAGCCAATCAATTTGGGCTCATTTTCAATGGAGACTATCTCTACAACACCATTGAAAGCGAAGGAAACTTTCGTAACATCATCCTCAAATCATCAGGATTTTCTGAAAACGCCTTGGTCGATGGGCTAGAAAAATTGGCGTTATACGGCACCCATTCTATCCAGACAGGACCTGAAGCAGAAGCAATTATCACCGCAGATGACAACACCTGGTCTTCTGCCACAGATCGCCCTGGGGGGCTGGTATTAGCAGCTATGGATAAAAACCGGCGCGTGCTGGCCTTAGGTGATGTAAACTTTCTCGCCAATCCTTACTACACCGTGTTCGACAATTCACACTTTATTGCCAATATTGCTGATTTCTTGACGACGCCTGATGAACGAACCCTTCAACTGGTTGACTTCCCCTACTTCTACCAACGACCTGTTGACCTGATCTACACAGATTCTCCAGACTTGGGCGCTGGGGCGTTCGCCAACATCATCGATCTGCAAAATACCTTCAGCCAGGCCAACATCCCCTTAGCCCTGGCGCAAGCACCACAACCCGCTCATGATGTGCTTTACCTGGGTCTTTACAATCAATCCGAAGATGTGGTAGACATCTTGGCTTCAGCTGGTATCTCATTAACCATTGAACCAGCAATCGAACCAGATGTTGAAGAACCAGAAGCTGACGGAGAAAAGGAAGAGTCTGCAGGCAGAAACGACTATAATGCAGAAGAGGATGAACTCATCGAAGCAGAATCCGAAGAAGAAGAGCTTGATGCCGTGCGGCTCATCCATTCTGAACTGGGGGATGTTGAGATGTCTGGCACAGCCTTGATTGTTTTAGATGAGAGTAACGGCCGTCGGACTGTGGTCGTGCTAGCAGCCAGTAGAGAAGGACTAGAAAACACAGTTTCCAGACTACTGGAGTTCATCCCCATAGATGCCGAAACCGCCCTGAGCCACTGCTTTTTGCAAGATTCAATTGCGCTTTGTTCCACTTTGATTGAAGATGAAGAAGTGGAAGCAGAGCTTGTCACTAGTCACCTGGATATTGACGATTGGAACGGAGTGGATGAAGACGAACCCGGTGATGATGACATCGGTGAACCCGGTCCAGACCTGGAAGGCGTCGATATGGGAAACATTAGTCTGGGAGAAACTGTTTCTGATGTCAGTATGGAAGAAGGAGAAGCCCATATCTGGACCTTTAATGAAGGCCCAGCCGTTATCGATATTTTGCTGGAAACAAGCGAAGATTTAGATAGCATATTAGAACTCTACGATCCGCTTAACAATTTCATCGCTTCAGCAGACAATACGCTTGTCGGTGAACCTGAATCCTTAACTGGCATCGAAATTCCTGACGATGGTGATTACTCCATTCGGGTCAGAGGGTTTTTTGGAGAGGGTGGTAAGTACACATTGAGTGTGACCGAAGGTGTTGCCAGTGAGGAAGAGAGAGAAACGGCCGTTATCGAATCCATTTTCCTCTTCATAGACGACGACGGCGAACCCATTCAAGAAGGCATTAGCAGCCTGGACACATTTGTATCCCTCCTCGAACCCAATTACGCCGTTACCGTGTGGATTAGCAGCCTGGATGGCCCCTTGGAGCAAGATTTATTAGAAGAATTTGATTTGATCATTTGGGATTCAGGCGATTATCTCAATACAGATGGTTTTCTTGATGAAGATGCAGCAATCCTCTTTTCTTCCCTGGATGACGGTGGCAAGATTCTAGCCACAGGATCCGCTCCCAGCGCCTTTGGCGATCTACCCTTGTCAGCACTCTCCGATGTCACTGTATCCGGGGACGAACCTATCCTGCTAGAAAATTTAGAGGTAGGGGACACTTACGAACTGGATGGCGTCTATCAGGCAGCAATCGCCAATGCCTATATAGATGATATTCCGGACGACCCCACCGCAACCGCCTTCTTCTCGCGCGGACCAAACAGCGAAGATGAAAACACAGTTTCGGCTTTAGCCGTCAACGATGAAGATTTCAATCAAAAAACCATCTTTATCCTGTTCCCCTATGCAAGTTTACCAGATGATATCGAGCCAATCCTTCTAGAAAACATACTTAACTGGTTTCAAAACTAAGGAAGCAGTCACAAAATAAGATATTGGAGCCAGGCAAAAGATGTCTATGTCCCCCAAAATTCTTGTTGTTGATGATGATATTCCACTCACAAAAAGCATTATTCAAATTCTGCTTGCTGAAAATTACACCCCATTGGCAGCGCATACTGCTGAAGATGGGGTCGAGATAGCCCGCCAACAGAATCCTGATTTAGCACTGCTGGATGTCATGGTGCCCACCATGGGTGGATGGGAAATGTGCCGTAGAATCCGACAATTCTCAGACATGCCAATCCTCTTTCTCACCGCAATGGGCAACGTTGAAAACATCGTGCAAGGGCTTGAAGCTGGTGCAGACGATTACATGGTAAAGCCATTCAACTCTGCTGAGTTAATTGCCAGAATTATGGCCCATCTTCGCCGAACAAACGCACAAAGCAGTTCTGAAGAGTTCCTAAATTTTCAAGAAGGCAACCTCATTATCGATATTCCCTCTCGGCAAGTTAAGGTTTCAGGGCAAGAAATCAAATTAACAAATCGAGAATTTCAATTGCTTGTTGTGCTGGCTCAAAATGCCAACAAAGTGGTGACCACCGCAGACCTGGCTGTACAAGCGTGGCAAATGAATGATCAACATGGCATCGATAATATAAAACCATATATTCATTACCTCCGCAAAAAAATCGAAAAGGATCCGGCTGCGCCACAATGGATTCACACCATAAGAGGTGTTGGTTATCGCTTGCAGACAGAGTAAAATAGAGGGCTGATGGATAAATGTTGATATGAGCAAGCCCGATATAATTTTTGTCGTATTGGATACCCAGCGTGCTGATCGGCTCGGCACGTACGGTCATCAAAAAGCATACACACCCAATTTAGATAAATTCGCTTCCCAAGCTGCTCTTTTTGAACAGGCAGTCTCCCCCGCCCAATGGACGATTCCCAGCCATGCCTCTTTTTTTAGTGGTCTTTACCCTACAGCGCACCAGGTCACACAATCGTCACAAAGCCTCAGCCCTGATATTCCCAATTTAGCCGAAGTGCTTCAAGAGAGTGGGTATGAAACGATTGGCTTCTGCAATAATCCACTAGTAGGTATTCTCAATAATGGCTTCAAACGTGGTTTCCAAGCCTTTTACAACTATGGTGGCGCTTTCCCCAGTTTGCCTAAAAACGCCAGTCGGTTTCCAGCTCCCATCAACAAAGCAATAGAAGCCTACACCCAATTTTTGCGTAAGATTTCTTACCCGGTGCAAAACTACTTTGGCCAATCAGACCTCGCATTTCGCTTGTCTCTCAACAGCTGGACAACGCCATTGTGGTCACGCTTTGCCAACTTCAAAGGCCAAAATGCACGATCCGTTAGAGATGTATGTCACTTTTTGAGAGAACGAGAAAAGCAAGAACCCGACAAACCCCTATTCCTTTTCTTAAATTTAATGGAAACGCACCTGCCCTTTTGGCCTCCTGGTGAGTTTATCGACAAAATAGCTCCTTACTTCCGCAAAAGTAAAGAAGCACGGCAAATAATGCAAATCTGGAATCGAGAAGCGTACCGTTGGGCAGCTCCTCTCGAAAAACCATTGGGTGAATTAGAACACCGGATTTTAAGTGACTTATATGATGCCGAGGTGGCTTACCAGGATGATTATCTAGGGGAACTATTTGATGTGCTAAACGGCCGTTCTGCTCAACCAAACACCCTCACCATCATCGTCAGCGACCACGGAGACGGCCTTGGTGAACATGGCTACATGGGGCATGCCTTCGTGGCATACGAAGAACTCGTGCATGTCCCCTTGATCCTGCAATGGCCCATGCGCATTCCCCCAGCCACGCGCATCGCCACCCCAGTTAGCACCCGTCGTGTTTACCACACCATCTTAGATGCTGTCGGTCATTTACCCGATAAACCCAACCTTGACCCCGTCACAATCCATAGCCTGACACTCACACACACCACAGCCGATAAAGATCCCGAAAATGGGACCGCCTTCAGCGAAATTTATCCGCCTATGAATTTCGTACGTGCTATCGAAAACAGGCAGCCCCATTTGTTAGACCCATTTCGCTGTTTATGCCAACGACGTGCCGTCGTAAAGGCTGACAAAGCCAGCTCATTCAAACTCATCCATGTAGATGAACAACCAGATGAGCTTTTTAATCTAGCTGTCGATCCGTTAGAATTGGAGAACCAACTTCACCAACAACCCAGCTTAACAGATTCCCTGAATAAAGAGATACAACGGATGACCAGCCACGTCACCCAGCAGCAGGCTCATCTTGCTGCCGGAGACGAAGTAGAACTTGATGATGCCCTCATGCAGCAGCTGCGCGGCCTGGGGTATCTGGATTAAAGTAACCCAACGTGGATAAACCACAAATTTCCAAATTGAGGTAATTTGATGCTCGATTCAATACAAATTGACCCTGTCGCCTTTACCATCCCCTTGGGAGATGGCTTCCATGTTTACTGGTATGGCATTATCGTCACCTTGGGCATTTTAGCCGGTATCTGGTGGGCTGCCCGAGACATCCAGAGACGTGGTCAAAGTACAGATGATCTGTTTAACGGCGCAATTCTCGCCGTTTTCTCTGGCTACTTTTTTGCTCGCCTGACCTATGTCATTTTAGATATTGCCAATGGCAACCGTTACGATTCATTGCTTAGAGTGATCAACATCAGAGCAGGAGGCGTTAACATCCTGGGTGGCTTTATCGGAGCCGCTATTGTGGGTTGGCTCTATGTTAAATGGCGCAAACTCAAGTTTTGGCATTATGCTGATGTTGCCGGACCAGCACTGCTGCTGGCACAAGCCATTGGCCGCTGGGGCAATTTCATCAATCAAGAACTGTATGGTCCACCAACTGATTTACCGTGGGGTATCCTCATTGAAGCCCCACATCGCCTCGCACTCTATGCCAACTTGACTGAGTATCCCCTTGATACCCGCTTCCATCCCACATTTTTATACGAGTCGATCATGCTGTTTCTGGGCTTCTTGCTTTTGGCCTGGTTAAACGGCCGTTATCGTGAAAGCTGGACACCAGGCACCCTCTTTGGCGTTTTCCTCATCTGGTGGGGCGGGAACCGTGCCTGGATCGAATACTTCCGCCCAGACCAGGCAGCCCTCGGCAGCAGTTTCATTACCTACTCCATGTTGTTAGCCATTGCTCTGGCATTGGTTGGCTTGTGGATCGTGCTGGTGAGAAACAATAAATTGCCAGCCTCCATGAACAGCAAAAAACAACGCGTGCGGAAACCTAAACCGAAGAGAGGAAACAGTTGACAATAGATAGAGATATGGACATAGATGCAAAAATATGGCGAACGGCAAAAACAGGTGCCCAAAAGCATTGAAAGGCAAATGCCGTATCACGGCAAATTAGATGATATAATATACCAGATGATGGGCGGCTTACGCTCAGGTACGGGATATGTTGGCGCGGCCAATCTCCAAGAACTTCGAGAGAAATCTCGATGCCTGCAAATCACCAATGCTGGATTACTGGAGAGCCATCCTCATGGCATAGCCATTACCAAAGAAGCACCAAATTACCAGGCTAGAAGTTAGTCAGTGAATATTAAACCGGGGGCAAGTGCAAGCATTTGCCCCCTTGATCTTACTTCCCTGACCGAAAAATCGTCACGGAGAAATTGACATGGCAAGAAAAAAAGTAAAATTAACACCTGAACAAGAAGAAAAAAATAATGCAATTCTCAACCGGCTAGAAGAAGAACGCCGCCGTTTAGTCGAAGAAACACGTGCTTTACAGGAACAAACCAAACGCAAACCTGGGCGTAAAAAGAAAAATTCCACAACAACAGAAGGTTTCTAAATCAGGCAATTTAATGACCTTTTCGCACGACACCTTCATATTCCCCTTTTCCTGGCGTTATGGCTGTGAAGCCATGCGCCAAATTTGGTCTGAAGCGCATAACAATGGCCAGCTTTAGCCACTATCGGAAAATTAGCCTTCAAACAAGAAGCTTACCCTTGATTCAGCGTTTGAGGACACCAAAAGTTGAGCAGACGGCCAGTTGTTTCTGGAGAGAGTTCTGCCCATTTTGTCACAGGTAGCACGACGTGTGCCACAGCCGCTGTCGGCATGCGCTTGTGCTCACCTACCAAATCCTCCACCAAAATCTCGATTCCTGGATTATGACCCACCACCATGACACAATCATGCGCTCCCCCTTTTTCCCGCAGCACAGCTAAATAATCATCAGGGTCTGCATTATACAGATGGCGCGTCACCATTATTTCCTGTTTATAGCCACTGCTTGCAGCAACCATTTTTGCTGTGGTTAAAGCACGTTTAGCCGAAGATGTCACAATCAAGTCGGGGATCAAGTCATTTTTTGCAAGCAGTTTCCCCAGGCGTGGGGCATCCCGTTTTCCCCGCTTGTTTAACGGCCGTTCATGATCAGATAAACTCAAATTTTTCCAGCTTGACTTGGCATGTCTCAAAATCAATAACGTTTTCATTCCTGGTTCGCTCTCTCCATCCACTGGGATTAAGTTCTTACTCAAAAGTATACCAGAACATGAGCCTCTGATTGTCTTGATTTTGTGTATATCTGTTTTTTGAACACTCACTATTGACTACACGAATAACTTGATCAGCTGCACCCCATGCCCATACAAATAGCCTCAAGAACGGCCGTTTCCCTGACAACTTCCCCCAAATCACATACAATCTAGAAACATATCGGAGAGTTCGATCTATGAGTAAATCAGAAGCAAGCGGTTCAAAACTATTATCCAGAGCCATAACCCGCGGGGGCTGGCCGCTTTCATTACTACGCGGCCTTGTCATGATAGTGTTGGGATTGGTGGCTATGGTCGCCCCGACACAGGCGCTGCTTATCATTGTGCTAGGAATTGGCGTGTATTTGCTGATCGACGGAATGATAACGGCCGTTGCCGCCTTCCGTGGTCGTGGTGGTCACAGCCGCATGATGGTGCTAGGTCGTGGCACCTTAAGCATCATCGGGGGACTGTTAGCGCTGCTGCTTCCCTCCGTCTTTCCTGAAGCACCTCCCACCATTTGGGCTTACCTGCTGGGCGTTGTCACCCTCATCTCCGGGATATTGGACCTGGTGATCGTAGGCCGCGCCCGCCGCGAAATTAACACAAAAGGCCCCATGATCATCAACAGCTTACTCCTCCTGCTGCTGGGTATTTTGCTGCTCTTGCTGCCCACCCTCATCGCCAAGGACAGCATGTTTATCGTAGGCTTAGCCATTGCCATCTTGGGTATCGCCAGTCTGGGAGCCGCCTATCTGCAAAGACGCGCCGCCAAGAAAAGCCGCATCCAATTCAAATAGTAAACCATCTGCGCTAAGAACTGACGATAAAACAAAACCAGGAAAGAAATACATGACTGAGCACACCACAAACGGCTCATACCAAGAGAAAATCAAAGCCCGGCGCACCTTCGCCATCATCTCCCATCCTGATGCAGGAAAAACAACCCTCACCGAAAAGCTGCTGCTCTACGGCAACGCCATCCACCTGGCAGGCAGCGTGCGTGCGCGGCGCAACCAACGCAGCGCCACCTCCGACTGGATGAAAATGGAGCAAGAACGCGGCATCTCCATCACCTCCACCGTCCTCCAATTCCCCTACAAAGAGCGCATCGTCAACTTGCTCGACACCCCTGGTCACCAAGATTTCTCCGAAGACACCTACCGCACCCTCATGGCCGCCGACAGCGCCGTTATGGTGCTAGATGCGGCCAAAGGTGTAGAAGCACAAACACGCAAACTATTCGATGTTTGCCGCCAACGTGGCATCCCCATGTTCTCCTTCATCAACAAGATGGATCGCCCCACCCAAGACCCGCTGGCCTTGATGGACGAAATTGAGACCATCATGGCCATGCAGCCCATACCTATGAATTGGCCCATCGGCGAAGGCGACAGTTTCATGGGCGTTTACGACCGTCTGACCAAGCAAGTCTACCTCTACGACCGCACCGTGCGCAATCAAACCATCTCGCCAGAAACCATCACGACCTTAGATGACCCGCGCATCGAAGAACGGCTCAACGATTACCAATTTGAAGATTTACACACCAATATCGGACTGTTGGATGAACTGGAACTCGAATTCGACTTCGACGCCTTCATTGCAGGCGAACAAACGCCTGTCTACTTCGGCAGTGCCCTCACAAACTTCGGTGTGCAGCTCTTCCTGGATGATTTTGTGCAGTACGCGCCCATCCCCGGCGCGTATCCCACCGACCAGGAACCCATCGAGCCAGACGAACATGGCTTCTCCGGCTTCGTCTTCAAAATTCAGGCCAACATGAATCCCAAGCATCGGGACAGCGTGGCTTTTGTGCGCATTTGCAGCGGCCGTTTTGAACGCAACATGACCGTCAACCACGCCCGCACCGGTAAAACGATGCGCCTACCCGTCCCCTACACCTTCTTTGCCGACGAACGACATGTGGTCGAAGAGGCGTATGCGGGTGACATCATTGGGTTGCCAGGCAATCGCAATTTCAACATCGGCGACACCATCAGCGTGGACAAAGGCTTCAAATTTGCCCCGATTCCTCGCTTTGCTGCCGAGCATTTTGCCCGGGTTATCAACCTGGATATTGGCAAGCAAAAGCAGTTCCTCAAGGGCATTCACCAGTTGGAAACGGAAGGGGCGATGCAGGTGCTTTACGAAGCTGACGCCCAACGCCGCGACCCCATCGTGGCTGTGGTGGGTGTGCTTCAGTTTGATGTGGTGAAAGCGCGGCTGGAAAATGAGTACAATGTCAAGGTGAGGCTGGAAGCCCTGCCCCACCAACTGTGCCGTTTTGTTGAAGGGACACCTGAACAAATCGACCAGCTGCCATGGCGTTTTAGCGGCATGATGAAAACGAATGATGCAGACGGCCGTTTAGTGGGTTTGTTCAATTCAGAGCATGAATTCAATTATTATCAAAACAAATATCAAGAGATCCAATTTAAACAAATCATATAATCACCACATCTTCGTACACATTGCAGGCAGCCATAGCTAACAAGACAAATAACACCACAGTGATAACCATGATTTTCTTCGTAAGCACCTGCCAGGTATTTCAATTTACCCTCCATAATGATCAATCATCTTAAATCTTCAATGGCAAACGGCCGTTCTCCTCTCCCTCTCGCCACAAACCACCACTACCCGTATAATTCTGCCTCGTGAAAAAAGCAATCATCTTACTCATCATTGGTTTATTGGGCGTGGCCGGCTGTTACCTCGCTTATCAGGTTTACAGCTATGTGCGCTCCCTGAACGATCCGCGCAGCCAGGCATTTGTACAGTGGGCCACAGGCAGCAGCGCTGACCGCAGCAGTCTGATTACGGTGCAGCGGGAGGCTTGCCCGGGCGCCCCTTTCATCTTGCCCGCAGATGGCTTCATTGGCCTGCTCTATGAAGACCCGCGTTCCCCTTACTCCAAACGCCATCCCCACCAGGGCATCGACATCTTCAGTGACGCAGACCCCGGTATCTCGCCTGTTTATGCTGCTTATGAGGGCTATGTGACACGCCAGGAAGATTGGCGCAGTTCGCTCATCATTCGCGTGCCCGATGATCCGCTCAACCCAGGAGAGCAAATCTGGCTCTACCATACCCACATGGCAGATCGAGAAGGCAATGATTTCATTGAGGCGGCGTTTCCCCCAGGTACTCACGAGTTTTTTGTGGAGCAGGGCACGCTGCTGGGCTACACGGGTGATTACAACGGCAATTCTGCCCGCAACGTGTGGGTGCATCTACATTTTTCCATCGTCAAGGATGATGGCAACGGCCGTTATCTCAACGAACTAGAATTCAATAACACGCTGGATCCCACCCCATACCTCGGCCTACCACTCAACTACTATAATGCGTCAGCCGAGATGGCCTGTTTAAAAAAAGAATCATGAAACGCCGTTCACGCTATCGGGGGCTAACCCGTCACATTTCTGCCCACTGGCCAACTTACGCTTTCATGTATCTTGGTCTGGTGATGGTGCTCTTAGTGGCGGGCATCAGTTTACAAAAAGGCTGGTTTTCTTTTGTCCCGCTCATGATAGCGTCAGGTATTATCTTGGTTTACTTTTTGGCAACGTCCTTATGGGCAGCGCATCAACTCTATGAGTTGGATGGCGTTCGCCCTTATGATGTGCTGTTTAACATGGGGCAAATCAAGGCTACAGATACGATTGTTGTCATCGATTTTGGCTTGCGAATCACGCCGCTGCTGCTGCGTCGGCGTCTGACAACGGGCAAAATCATCACTGTGGATGTGTATAATCCGCAATGGACCACGGGGCAGGCTCTCATCCGCGCCCGCGCCAATGCCCCCCAACCACCCGAAGATCCGCGTCTGGTCTGGCAAAACGGCCGTTTCGACCTCCTCCCCCTACCTGACAACAGCGTCTCTTATGTGATGCTAGACCAAATCCTCTCCCAATGTTGGCAAAAAGGAGACCGGCTGCGTCTGTTGCAAGAAGCACACCGCATCCTCACCCCAAACGGCCGTTTACTCATATCTGAACGAGTACGCACCCAGACAAACTGGATCGTTCACGGTCTCGGAGGGATACATTTCCAACCAGTCGATGATTGGGTTAACACAATTCAAGAAGCAGGCTTTGTGGTACGCCGCCAGGAAAACCTGCAAGGGCTTGTTCACTGTTTCCGCGCCGATAAACCGTCCGGTTCCGAAGCCAGACAGTTAGCACTTGATCTGCCAATTTGACCGGCTGCCCGTGAACCGATTACTGACCAGCGAGCATGCCCCCCCAAATACGATTAACAAAGCGTATGAACCCATTCATGCCCCTTGACAGCCTTATGACCAGAGCCTTAAAATATTCCCATACAGACTCCCCCTCCTTCCTACCCTTTTTCGGAGTCTGAAAACTTTGCACTAAAACAACACACATGAACTATAAAGATTACTATCAAATTCTTGGCGTTAGTAAAAAAGCAACTGACAAAGAAATCAAAAAAGCTTACCGTCGCTTAGCCCGTGAATACCACCCTGACACAAATCAAGGCAACAAACAAGCTGAAGAACGATTCAAAGAAATCAATGAAGCGTATGAAGTATTAGGTAACCCCGATAACCGCACCAAATATGACCAATTAGGCAGCAATTACCACCGTTACCAACAAATGGGAGGCAATGCTGCTGATTTTGATTTTTCTCAATGGTTTGCCCAGGGTGGCGCCCCTGGTGGTCAACACATCAACATGGATTTGGGCGACCTCTTCGGAAGCGGTTTTGGCTCAACGCAAAGCGGCAGTTTCTCCGATTTCTTTAACGCCATTTTCGGCCAACAAACTGCAACACGGCAAGCACCCAGACAAGATTATTTTGGCCAGCAAACCGCATCTGCTGATATGGAACAAATTGTCACCATCTCCTTGGAAGAAGCCTTTCACGGCACCACCCGCTCATTTAGACAAAACGGAACCTCTTTCACTGCTAAAATTCCCCGAGGAGCCAAGAACGGCACCAAAATCCGACTTAAAGGAAAAGGAAACGTGACAGCCTACGGTCAGGGTGATTTATTCCTGGTGGTGCAAGTGACCCCACACCATCTGTTCAAACGAGTGGGGAACAATCTAGAAGTGCGTGTGCCCGTGGATGTGGTAACGGCCGTTCTCGGAGGCAAAGTTGTCGTCCCCACCCTCACCGGTGACGTTACGCTCAAAATTCCAGCAGGCACTCAAAGTGGCCAAACCTTCCGTCTCAGCAAAAAAGGAATGCCTCATTTGCGACAGCCCAACAAAACAGGAGACATGATGGCAAAAATTGGTATCAGAATCCCCAAAGCGTTAACCCCAGAAGAATTGGCTCTATACGAGAAGTTAGCAGCCATACACCCTGGAGAACCCGATACAGCATAAACCACGTCTCCCTTGCCTGTCAGTTGACCTCCGTCACGCGGCTAGACCCCCATTGGGCAATAAGCCAGTCCCACCCACACGGAGAGAACGGCCGTAGCAAGAATATATGCTCTCTCAACATTCACCTGTTGAGTTTTCGCTAGTTCCCACGAACTAGCCCTTACTATTGACCTCACATTTTTTAGTTTAGAGGAGGACATATGATTACCCAACAACAGTTGCAAGAATTGCTGTCTTACGATTCGCAAGGGAAATCGGTACTTAGCATCTACCTGGACACCGACAGTACCAGTGAGCCCATCGACACAATCAAACTTCGTGTGCGTGGCATGCTCAAGGAGGCACAGCTGAATCAGGTTGAAGAGGTAAAAGCCATCGAGCAGTACCTCGACACCAGCTACGATTGGTCCAAGCCAGGTTTAGCCCTGTTTGCTAACCAGGATGGCACATTTTTCCGGGCATATCCATCAGCAATCACCTTCCGCAACCGAGTACGCACCGGCCCCAGACCATATGTGAAACCATTGGCCAACCTATTTGATCACTTTGCCCATTATGGCGTTATCCTGGCAGATAAAGTAGGCGCCCGATTCTTTGAATATCACCTGGGCGAACTGGTGATCACAGAAGGATTCATGGGTGAAGAAGTGCAAAAAGTGAAAAAAGGACGTGGCTCTTCGACAGTAGGCATGCGCGGAGGCCAAGGGGGCGGTCGTCACGAAGTGGAAGTAGTGCAGCGGAATCTGCGTGATGAAGCCCAGGCTGCCGACAACTTCTTTGCCAATCGTCCCATCCGTCGTTTGTTCTTAGGAGGCACGTCAGAAACAACCGGACAATTTAAGGAGCTGCTGTCGAAAAAGCTGCAATCATGTCTAGCGGGTACGTTTAACATTGCCATGACTGCCAACGAGCATGAGGTGCGGCAGCATACGATCAAACTTTTGGCTGAAGCCAATGCGGAACGAGAGAAAAAGCTGGTAAACAAGATGGTGGATATGCAAGCTGGCGGGGGAACGGCCGTTATCGGGCTGGATGATACGCTGCAAGCCGTGAGTGATAAAAAGGTGCAAACGCTGATCATCAGTGATGGCTATCGCGCCCCAGGTTACGTGGATGGCGAATCTGGCTTTGTAGTCGCCAACATCGCCCGCAGCCCCATGAGTGAACAAGAACTCACCGAAGTTGAAGACATCGTTGATCTGGCAGTTTCAGCGGCCATCAGTCAAGGGGGACATGTAGAAATTGTAGCAGACAATCCCGTTCTCGAAGAAGCCGGGCGCATCGGAGCCATCCTCCGTTATTAGATGATTGTTGAGGCCTTCGGGGCAGCTGCAGCCTCGAAGGCCTTTTTCTTTGTCATACATATTGAGAGCTGCACCAGATGATTAAATACATTGGCACTGTTAAAGAAATTGTTTCTTGGGAGCAATACATCAAAGTGGTGAATAATCCCAACTATGCAGAATGGGCCTTTCGTGGGCAGGCAAATGCGTCATGGCCGCTTTGGCCAACCATTACCCGAGAATTACAAAACCGTAAGGTAAATCCCCAATATTGGCAGCGCCAGGAACAACGAAATATTCGCATCTTTCAACGGAAAGCGATCCACTTTTTGCAAAAAATGCCTGATATTAATGACATTTTTCGCTGGATGGGTATCATGCAACATCATGGCGCCCCGACCCGGCTCCTTGATTTCACCTGGTCGCCTTACGTGGCCGCTTTTTTCGCGTTAGAATCTGCCACCACCGATGCTGTCGTGTGGGCAGTCAACACGCTTAAAGTGGGCACTTATTGCTTTGGCCCCCAAATCCCAGAAGGGCAAGCAGTGCCAACCCCAGAAGAAGCGTTGGCATATTACGGATTTGGCAATATGGACGATGTGGCCATTGGTGAACCATTCTTCAAAAATCAACGCCTGATTGCCCAATCAGGCACCTTCGCCTGTCCGTATGATCTGACACGGCCCATTGACAAAATCCTGGGCGGACAAGAAAATACAATTGCTAAATTTGTGCTGAAAGGGGCTGATTTACGCAAACAAGCATTGAATGAACTCTACCGCATGAACATCACCCAAGCCACCTTATTCCCAGACCTGGATGGTTTAGCCCGTTCCTTACGCCTGGAACTGGAAACCCATTATCTCTACGACCCAACCATCATCGATTTATACGCTGGAGGGTAGCAACGGCCGTTTCCCGCACCCCTTCATCTTCATCTAGACTCAGCCATCTCTTGTAACAGATCCACCATCACATCATCCTCTAAGTCAAAATCAGCCAGGAGGTAAGCCAGCGCTTGTCGTTGATAAGCATCTTTGCTGGTCAATTTGTATTGACTTTCATTTACCGGAGTCAGCCAACGAAGAGAATTCATCCTCCAGCTCAGCCTTAAACTGCATCTGATAAAGCCGTGTGTAAAAGCCATGGGGATCTTCCAGCAAAGTTTCATGCGTGCCTTGCTCAACCACACACCCCTCATGCAACACCAGCACCCAATCTGCCTTGACAATGGTACTCAAGCGATGGGCGATGACAAAAGAGGTCCGTTTTTGCATCAGGTGATCCAACGCTTCTTGTACCAGGCTTTCACTTTCACTGTCCAACGACGATGTCGCTTCATCCAAAATCAGGATGCGCGGGTCCTTGAGAATGGCTCGGGCGATGGCAACGCGCTGCCGCTGACCACCACTGAGCTTAACGCCACGTTCGCCCACCATTGTCTCGTAGCCCGCTGCTAAATCGTTGAGGATAAACTCATGCGCGTTGGCGGCCACAGCCGCAGCCTCCACTTCTTCACGAGTGGCATCTAAACGGCCGTAAAGGATATTGGCGTAAACCGTATCAGAAAAGAGGGTAGTTTCCTGCGGCACAATACCGATTTGCGCCCGTAAACTGTGTAAATTCACCTCACGGATGTCATAATTATCGATGAGGATACGGCCGTTATCAACATCCCAGAAGCGCGGAATCAAACTAATAAGCGTAGACTTGCCCGCTCCACTAGAACCAACCAAAGCCACCACCTGTCCCGGCTTGGCCACAAAGCTAATATGGTTTAAGACAGAAACGGCCGTTGTGTAGGCAAAACTCACATCCTCAAATATCACTTCACCCGTCACCGCCGGTAACTCAGGGGCACCAGCAGCCGACACAATGTCCGGTTCAGTGTCAAGCAAATCAAACAGTCGCTCGGTGGCGCCAATCGCTCCCTGAAAACGCGCATACAAACCAGCCAACGTAGCAATCGGCGTCGCCACCAGCATCGTATACACCAGATAAGCCACCAGCCCGCCTGCCGTCAACTGCCCTTGCATCACTTCATACGCCCCAAACCACAACGTAACCGTGATCGCGGCAAAGGCCATAAAGCCAATGATGGGGCCTAAAATGGCGTTGATTTTGGCACGACGCATCGCCGCCGCATACGTCTCGTCCACTTTTTGCGAAAAACGGCTGATTTCATACGCTTCCCGCGTGAAGGTTTTGACGATTCGTACCCCAGAAACCGTCTCTTCGACCACGTTAGCAGCTTGTGCCAGAGTATCCTGCACCGTTTTCGACGCTACGCGAATCTCCCTGCTTAACCTCACCATCGTCAAGGTGATAAAAGGCACACCGAGCAAAATGATCGTCGTCAGCCGCCAATCAAGCCAAAACAGTAAAACCGTCGCCCCCATCAAAGTCAAAGCCTGACGTAACAACGCCACTAAATCATCCGTGACGGCACTTTGAAGCTGCTGCACATCATTCGTGATGCGGGATACCACTTCGCCAGTGCGATGCTCCGTAAAATAGCGGAGAGACAAGCTCTGCAAATGGATATACACCTGCACCCGAATGTCCGCCACTACGTTTTCGCCCACATAAGCCAGAGACAAACGGTTCACAAAACTGGCGACCGCTTGCAAAATAAACACCACAAACAGCCCCAAAGCCAACTGGTTAAGTCGAGGCAAGTTTTGGTCATCCAAAATCAAATCCACCAAATTCCGAATGACCAGGGGCAATATCAACCCCAGACCCACGCTAAACAACAACGCGATGATAGACACAACCATCCACACCCAATACGGACGCACATACTGCAATAAACGGCCGTAAGCGTTCACATCCTTACGCGATAGCCAGGTTATTTCCTTATCGAGATCTTGTTCATATTGGCGACCCATTCGCCGCATTCTTAGAGCCATTTATTTCATCCTTAATTCGGTAATCCATAAGCAGTGCGGTATACTGTTTCCAGTTCACTAGCTTTTCTTACGCTTTCAATGGAGAATAATACTCAACAATGCGGAGGTTGTCATTTTATGAGCCAACAAGAGAAGGTTGCCCTTTTTGCCACCTGCCTGGTGGATCAGATGATGCCAGAAGTGGGTATAAACACGGTGAAACTATTGCGCCGTGCCGGCTACGAGGTCACTTTTCCGCCAGAACAAGTCTGTTGTGGACAACCCTTTTTTAACAGCGGCTTTCGTGAAGAGGCTAAAACGTTAGCGCGTGCAACCATAGACACCCTTGCTGAAGAAACGGCCGTTGTCCTGCCCAGCGGCTCTTGCACCACCATGATTCGCCAGGAGTACCCCCACCTCTTTGAAGACGAACCAAAGTATTACTATCGTGCCCTGCGCCTGGCGGCAAAAAGTTATGAACTAGGTGAGTTTCTCGTCAAAATAGCAGAATGGTCTCCGGCATCAATGGCACCTAAAAACGAAACAGCAGCAGACACCATCACCTATCACGACTCCTGCCACATGTGCCGCATATTGGGTCTCAAGGACGAGCCGCGCCAACTGCTCACCGAAGCAGGCTACCACATCGACGAAATGCCCGAATCTAACATCTGCTGCGGCTTTGGTGGCCTCTTCTCCGTGCGCATGAAAGAAGTCTCCAATGCCATGACATCCAAAAAAGTAAACATGGCCAGCGACACCACAGCTAAAACCCTGGTCACCTCCGATCCTGGCTGTCTCATGCAAATGCGGGGCATGCTGCCAGATGACAGCCCCCTTGAAATCGAGCATATTTCCACAATGTTAGAGAGAAAAACACGATGAGCGCTACAGGTCACAGCTCCATTCCAGAATTTCGGCAAATGGCCACCATCGCCATCAAAGATGTTCGCTTAGCCACAACCCTTGAAGGTGCCACCGGACGTTTTCGTGAGCATCGCAGCCACGCCCTCGCTAACTATCCCCAAGCAGAAGCACTCCGCGATTACCTAAAAGGCGTTCGTGCGGCCACAATATCTAATCTCGCCGAACATCTGGAGACATTTGAACAGCGGGCAATGGAAGCTGGCGCAGTCGTTCATTGGGCTAAAGACGGAGCGGAAGCCAGCCAAATCGTGCTGGATATTGCGCAAAAACATAACATCACCCTTGCTGCCAAAAGCAAGTCGATGGCGACAGAAGAAATCAAGCTCAATGAAGTTTTACAAGAGGCGCATGTCCAGCCAGTGGAAACAGATTTGGGCGAATGGATCATCCAGCTTTCTGAAGAGCCTCCTTACCATATCATCGGCCCCGCCATTCATAAAACCCGAGAACAGGTTGCCAAATTATTTGAGCGGGAATCAGGGCAGCCGATGAATGCCAACGATATTCCAGCTCTCACGGAAGCGGCACGAGAAATACTGCGTGAGAAGTTTCTAGCCGCCGGTATGGGCATCAGCGGAGCAAACATCGGGGTGGCAGAAACAGGCAGCATCGTCATTGTAACCAATGAAGGGAATGCCCGCATGGTGACCAGCGTCCCCAAAGTTCACGTGGCGGTGATGGGCATTGAGAAAATTGCGCCAAACTGGAACGCCGCTTCTGCCTGGCTCTCTTTGTTGGCTCGCAGTGCCACCGGGCAGTCACTTTCAATCTACACCACCATCCTTACCGGACCTGCCCGTGAACCGGATCCAGATGGACCGGCAGAAATGCATATTGTGTTGGTGGATAACGGCCGTTCCCAACTCCTGGGCACTCCCTATGAAGAAGTTCTACAATGCTTGCGCTGCGGTGCCTGTTTGAACATCTGCCCCGTCTACCGCGTGGCCGGCGGGCACGCCTATGGCAGCCCTTACAGCGGTCCAATTGGCGCTGTCGTGTCTCCCCTGCTCTTTGGCCTGGAAAACTACGAAGGACTGCCCCACGCCAGCACCCTCTGCGGTGCCTGTCGAGACGTGTGCCCGGTGCGCATCGATTTGCCACGCATGTTGCTAGAACTCCGCGCGGATCAAGTAAAACGTGGCCTTGTCAACCCCACGGATGCTTTAGGTGAACGCGCTGTCGCCTTCGCCATGAGCCATTCCCACCTGTGGCAGGTGGTCACCAGACTGGCTCGCTTGGGACAACGGCCGTTCCTCCACAACAACCAGCTTCAACTCCCCATCGACATCATCGGTGAACGCAAACCACCCAAATTGCACAAGAAATCATTCCGGCAGATATGGCAAGATGGAGAAATTGACGATTAACGATTTTAGATTGGGTAACCTCCAATCTGACACGGATTTACCATGACCACCTCAAGAAACTTAATTTTGAACCGCTTAAAAAACAACAGGCAGGCAGCTACATTGCCCCAGCCGTGGCTAACGCACCGGCAATTTGACAATTTGGCCGATCAATTTGAGAAAGCATTAACGGCCGTTCATGGTGAAGTGATCCGCGCCACAAGTTTGGAAACGGCCGTGGCTGCTCTAGGTGATTTACTGGCAGAACTTGGAGTGAAAACGGCCGTGGCAAATCACGAAGAACCATTAACCACTCTCCACCTCCCCACTCAATTCTCAAACATTCAATGGCACATCGTCTCGCAAACCGAAGGAAACTTGCGTCAGTTTTGCATCTCAGCTGATGTAGGCATTAGCAGCGGCGAGGCCGCTTTAGCCGAAACAGGCACAGTGATCATCCGCAGCGGAGCCGGCAAAAGCCGACTAGCCACCTTGCTACCTCCCATCCATATAGCACTCATCCCCACCAGCAAACTCACCACCGACCTCTTCACCTGGAACGCAGCCCGCCACGCGCCTCCCCCCAGCAACATCACCCTTGTCAGTGGTCCCAGCAAAACGGCCGACATCGAACAAACAATGGCCATCGGGGTTCACGGCCCCAAACGCTTCATCGTCATCCTTTACGATAACTAAAATCCACTGCCAACATTGGTCAACACAGAAAACAATAGTACGCAATCGCTATTTATCGAGGTTTATAATGTTATCCAAAAATGTTTTCAAACATGCGGTTGCTTTTGTTTTTTTTGTTAATCATTAATTGGTATTGACTTCACCCTCAACCTTTGCTAAAGTTAACTCCGCGTTCTAACACGCAACAAATCTGAAAAGGAGCAAAAGACACATGATCTGCATGCAATTAAATGCCTATGAGTTCTTCAACTCCATCGCTGTTGACGGCGATGTTTTAGCACATCGATGTGTCGTACCCGATCTACTTAACATAATCTAGTCAAGTAGACTCCAAAAAAGAATGTCCGGGTCACGACGCAAAAAAGCTCGTGGCCCTTTTTATTTTCACCAACAATCACCCCATGAAAGCGCCGTGAGCAGCCCTCGTGGCGCTTTTTTGCTGGAAAATGGACAGTTCGGGAACGGCAAAACAAATGGACAAAGGATGTCATGATTGAGAGATACAGTTAAGAACAAACATGGAAAGAAACCGTTTTACAAGAGAACAAGATTCATCATCAAGATAAACACATAAGAGGGACTATCATGAATTTAGCAGATTATGACCTCAAAGAGACCCTAACAGACAATAAACTCCGCAGCTTCTGGCGCATGATGACTGGCTACCGGCTGATATACCTGCTTGCCATCATCACCGTTGGTTTTGCCGCTCTCATGCACACCGCCACCTACACCATCTTAGGACGATACGTAGACAACGCCCTATACCAGGGCAATCCTGATTGGCTACTGATGGCCGTCGTCGTAGCTTTAGGCGTTATCGGTGCGGCTCTTCTACGCGGCTTGTTCACCTATATCAGTGGTCGTGCCGCTGCCCGCACGGCCGAAGGTATCGCTCGGCGCTTACGCGACTATCTGTACGATCATCTGCAGCGCTTAACATTCGCCTACCATGACAACATGCAAACCGGCGAACTGATGCAGCGTTCTACTTCAGACGTAGATACCATCCGTCGCCTATTTGCGGAACAAGCGATTGGCGTCGGGCGAATTAGTTCGCTCTTTCTGGTCAACTTTATCGCCCTGCTCATCTTAAACTGGCAGTTAGCCCTGATGTCGGTCGTCGTCATTCCCATCATCTTGGGTGTTTCCCTCTACTTTTTCGTGAAAGTAGGGAAAGCATATGAATATTACCAAGAACAAGACGCCACCATGTCTAATCGTATCCAAGAAAACCTATCTGGGGTGCGCGTGGTCAAGGCTTTTGCTCGTCAGGAGTATGAAAAAGAGATCTTTGAGACGGAAAACAGCGAAAAATACCGTCGAGGGAAACGGCTCGTTCTCATGCACGCCACTTTCTGGCCCATCACCGACATCTTGTGTGGTTTCCAGATGCTGGCCGGCTTCTACATTGGTGCCCGCATGGCGATCAACGGCACCATCACCCCGGGTACGTATCTGACCTACGCCGGTCTGGTCATCATGATCATCTGGCCGATTCGCAACCTGGGACGCCTCATCACGCAGATGTCTACAGGGATCGTCTCGATGGGACGTGTGCAAGAGATCATCAAGGAAGACCGTGAACCGCTGGACCAAGGCACATACATCCCAGAAAATGGTTTGAAAGGTGAAGTGACCTTTGACCAAGTTGGGTTTGCTTACAATGAAAATGGCAAGGTGCTGCACGACATCACCTTGAAGGCAGAACCGGGGCAGGTCATCGCCTTAATGGGTTCCACCGGCTCAGGAAAGACCTCCCTGGTGAACTTGCTGCCACGTTTTTACCAATACACTGAAGGCAGTCTGCAGTTGGATGGCGTAGAGCTAACTGAGTATCCGCGCCAGTGGCTGCGGCAGCAGGTGGGCATTGTGCAGCAAGAACCATTCCTGTTTTCACGCACGATTCGAGACAATATTACCTACGGTCTGAACCACGAGGTTTCTGATGCGGAAGTAGAAGAAGCAGCTCGTGCCGCTGCAATTCACGATGTCATCTTGAGCTTCCCTAAAGGGTACAACACGCTGGTTGGTGAACGTGGGGTGACACTCTCTGGTGGGCAGAAGCAGCGCATCACTATCGCACGTACGTTATTGCAAAATCCGCGCATCCTCATCATGGATGACGCCACTTCATCAGTGGATACAGAAACAGAATCAGAGATTCGCAAGGCTTTGGTGAAACTGATGGAAAATCGAACGACGTTTGTAATCGCTCACCGCGTGCAAAGTGTGATGAATGCAGACTTGATTTTGATGCTCGACAAGGGTTACATCATCCAACGCGGCACGCATGAAGTGTTGGTCAGCCAAGCGGGCATGTACCAACAAGTTTTCCAACTGCAAGCTCGCATCGAGTCTGAACTGGAACAAGAAATTGCCACTGCTGACCAATCCCAAAGCAAGAATGGTCGTGGCCAGGCAGCGGGGGATGATTCCCGTTCTAGTGGCCAATTTGATGAAGAATTAAAATACACAATATAACGACAAATGGCCAGTGGCAGGTCGTCAATACCAGCAGCCAGCCACTGACCACTTGTCTCACGGAGTACATCATTATGTCTGATGAATACCGTTTTGAAGAAGAGGAATTTGAATCACAATTTAATGGCAAGACTGTCCTGCGTATCCTCAGGCAAGGGTGGTATCATTGGCCGTTAATGGCTATCTTCCTGCTGTCTATCAGCATGGTGTCTATCCTGGACAGCTATTTCACCTTCTTGAGCAAGCGCATCATGGATGAGGGCATTATCGCTGGCAACTATGAAGTTCTAACGGGCATTGTCATGCAGTATGGGCTGCTGATTGTGGTGCAAGCTTTGATGGTGTTTGGCTTTATCGTGGCGGCAGGTATGCTGAGTGAACGGGTGCAATATGACCTGCGCAAGAAGATGTTTAGCCGCTTGCAGGATCTGTCATTGTCTTACTATGATCGCACGCCTGTCGGTTGGCTCATGTCGCGCATGACCTCTGATACGCAGCGGGTTGGTGACTTGGTGTCCTGGGGCTTTCTGGATGTCACCTGGGGTACAACGAATATCTTATCGGCGCTGTTCTTCATGTCTATGATTAGCTGGAAACTGACGTTGATTACCCTGGCCATGATTCCTGTCTTGATTATCACGGCTGGTATCTTCAAGAAGAAGATTTTGGTGGAGTACCGCAAGGTGCGCAAGCTCAACTCGAAGATTACGGGCGCATACAATGAAAATATCACTGGGGTGCGGGTGGTCAAGGCGCTACGCCGGGAGGAAGCAAATGCCGCTGAGTTTGGCGAATTAACTACGGATATGCATGATGCAGGGTTCAAGGCGGCCTGGCTGTCTGCGTTGTTCTTGCCTGCGGTGCAGTTGATAACGGCCGTTGGCATTGGGTCTGTTGTCGTTTACGGCGGCTTCCAATTCCAGCTGGGGGATCTGACTGTGGGTGGCTTGCAGGCGTTCATCTCCTACATTTTGTTCATGATGTGGCCGGTGCAGGAGATGGCTCGCGTTTACGCTGAAATGCAGCAATCAATTGCTTCGGGTGAGCGCATTTTCTCGTTGATTGACGCTGTGCCGGAAATCCAAGACCGTGAAAATGCAACGGATCCCGGGTCGCTGCGCGGTGACATCGTCTTTGACCATGTGGACTTCTACTACGAAGAAGAGAAGCCGATTCTAACGGACTTCAACTTGACGATTAAGCAGGGCGAGACTATCGCTTTGGTTGGTTCGACGGGTGCTGGCAAGTCAACATTGGTCAATCTTATCTGTCGCTTCTACGAGCCGCAGGGGGGCACTATTCGCATTGCAGGGACGGATTACAAGGAGTTAACGCTTCATGCTATCCACTCCCGCATTGGTATGGTGTTGCAAACACCCCATCTGTTCTCCGGGACGGTGATGGAAAATCTGCGCTACGGCCGTTTATCTGCCACTGACGAAGAAGTGATCGAAGCGGCCAGGTTGGCTGGAGCGGCTGAGTTCATCAACAAGTTGGAAGAGGGCTTCAATACGCAGGTAGGTGAAGGGGGGGTACTGCTCTCTGTGGGACAGAAGCAGCTCATCAGTCTGGCACGCGCTATGTTGGCTCAACCTGACCTCTTCATCATGGACGAGGCCACCAGTTCAGTGGACACATTGACAGAAGCGCTGATCCAGCAGGGGATGGAGCAGCTGATGGTAGGGCGCACGAGTATTGTCATTGCCCACCGGCTGTCTACTATCAAACGCGCCGACCGCATTTTGGTCATCGAGAATGGTGGGGTGGCCGAGATGGGAACGCACAATCAGTTAATTCGCCAACATGGTCACTACTATGAGTTGTATACCAAGCAGTTCCGCAACCAGATAGAAGCAGCGTTTAAGTCGTGGAGTGAGTTACCTGAGGGTGAATTGGCACAGGTTTAGGGAAAAGAGATTTAGAGATTGGAGGTCAGAGATTGCTCTGATCTCCAACTTCTGATCACCTAAACGGCCGTTCCTGCTCTCTCTTCCCACGTCGCCAACAATGGCGTTGCTGTGAAAATCGAACTGTACGTTCCGCTTAGCAAGCCTACAAATAGCACGGCAATAAATGGCTTGATGGGATCGCCGCCAAAGAGCAAAATCGAAACCATAACAAACATGGCGCTCAACTGGGTAATCACCGAGCGTTTGAACACATCCCCCACCGACATGTTGACCACGCTTTCAAAGGCCATACGCCGGTTTTTGGGCTTGTTTAGGTTTTCACGGATGCGGTCGAAGACCACGATGGTATCTTGCAATGAGAAGCCTACCACGGTGAGAACGGCCGTTAAGAACAAGGCATCCAGTTCCCAGCCCAAAACCGCACCCGTCAGCGCCACAAAACCCATGATGATCAGCAAATCATGGCACATCGCCGCCACAGCACACAAACCATAGCGGAAAGGATGCGGCACCTGCCGGAATACCGCCATGATGTAAATCAAGATAATCACAGCAGCCACAAACACCGCCACAAACGCAGCTCGCGTCACCTCTGCACCCACTGCGGGGCTCATAGTCGTTATCTGCAACGTGCCCGGAACCATCGGCGACAAGGCGTGCAAGCCATCCTCAACGGCCTGGGTCTCAGCCGGTGGCAAATAGGGAGCGCGAATCTGCCAGCCATTCACCACATCTTGCCCAAACAAGGTCACCACAGAGGGATGGCTGATGCCGTTCGTGACAAACACCTGGCGTACCTGCTCCTCCGTAACCGCCTCTTCAAACTGCACCTCAAAGCGTGTGCCCCCCACAAAATCAACACCCAGCCGGAACATTTCACCGGTAGAAAAATAGGAATACCCCATTGCCATCATCCCCATACCAATGATGATGCTGGATATCAGATAATAAATTTTTCGTCGTTGCACAAAGTTATCAAAGTTCACCTTAAGCCCCCAATAACCATTTTTTATTTTCAAAAAAGCGAGCCACGCCGCCGATGGACATTCTCACCAAAGTACGGGATACGATAACGGCCGTGAACATGCTGATCACCACCCCAATCGCCAACGTTAGGGCAAACCCTTGCACCGCACTCGCGCCAAAACTGCGCCCAAACATCCACAACACCAGGCAAATCACCAGCGTGGCAATATTAGAATCTCGAATAGATGTCCAGGCTAAACTGAAACCATTATCCAGCGCAGGACGCAATGACGTTCCCCGCTTTAACTCTTCCTTGATCCGCTCAAAAACCAGCACATTCGCATCAACAGCCATCCCCGTAGACAACAAAAACCCGGTAATCGCTGGCAGCGTAAGCGTTACCGGCATGCCCTGGAAAACAGCAAGGTTCAACAACATGTAAAACAGCAGCGCCAGATCCGCCATCAAACCAAACAAGCGGTAATATACCAACATAAACAGAAGCACCATCAACACACCAACTGCCCCAGCTTGAATACTCGCCTCAACCGACTGAGTTCCCAATGTGGCTCCGACCTGGCGTACACTTTCAATCTCTAAGGGAATGGGCAAACTGCCAAAACGAAGTTGCAGAGAGAGGTTTTCAGCTTCCGCTTCCGTAAACTTACCCGATATCGTTCCCTGCCCCTCATCAATTTCACTTTCAATCCGAGGGCTGGAAATCACCTCTTTGTCCAACACAATCGTCAAAAAATTACCCCGATTGGCTCGTGTGTAATCCGCAAAGAAATCCACATATTCTGGCTGCAAAGTAAACGCCACAAAATAAGAGCCAAAATCATCCCGTTGGGGAGTGGATGTCTTCAAAGCCGCTCCAGTCATGACAGTCTCAAAGTAGGGCGCATCCAAAATAAAATCCTCAGACTCTCCCTCGCCATGCATCACCTGGCACTGAGACGGCCCATCATTTTCACTAGTAACCACACAGGTTCCTTCTGCCAAAGGCTGTGCATTGGTATCAATAAACTCCAGCAGCGCCGTTTCCTGGATGAGGGCAATTGCATCCTCAGGGTTCTCTAGCCCCGGCAGTTCAACTAAGATACGACGTTGTTCAGGTTCCACTTGCACCACTGGCTCCGTCACACCTAAAGCATTCACTCGCTGGTCGATAATCTGCCGGGCAGTGTGCATCTGTTCCACGGTCACTTCAACATCCTCAGGCAAACTCGATTCGAGCAACACCTGCAAGCCACCCTGCAAATCTAGCCCGCGCCGGATAGGGTGATCTTCATCTGTGACAATGTACAGCGAAAAGGCCAGTACCAAGATAATGACAACCAGCCAAATAAAATCAGTAAATCGATTGTTCACATTCTCTCCTACTTCAACAAAATAAGGAACAGCACCACTATAATTTGAACAAATGTAATTGTACCGTTCTTTCAGGCTGGGGACATTAACCAGTTTGCGCCATAAATGCAAATATTCAAATTTCACCCAATCAGATTTTGTCCTTTACAAAATCATAAAATCGGGCATCATGGGTAGGTAAAAAAGCTGAAGAAGATAAGGTGATGCTATGGACAAATCAAGGATACATGAAGGCATTTCCTGGTTAGCTGCAGGCGGACTGAATTTATTTTCGGTATTAGATGTTGGGGAATTAGAAACGGCCGTTACCAGCATCCTTGCCTCTAGCCACATCCCCTACACCAACTACACCCGCCTCATCCTCATCGGCCACGGTGGCAGACATATGTGGACACAATTACAGCAAACAGACATGAGCATCACCGATCCCGTTGACACATATAGCATAAACCTCACCCAACAATTCATCGACACCTATCTGGGAGGCATGGACTCACTCATCCTCTATCCTACCGACTACCTTGTTCCCCTAGGGCAGCTTGGAGAACAAGCAGGCTGGAGCCACCCCTCGCCTCTGGGTCAGGGCATCAATCCCCAATATGGCGTCTGGTTTGCCTACCGCACCGCCTTCCTCACCGTCGCCAACCTGCCAGTGACCACCTACCCGCCAACAGAGTCACCTTGCCTTTCATGTGCAGACAAACCATGTCTGACCGCTTGTCCCGCAGGAGCCACAGGCGAAACCTTTGCCCTCACCCCTTGCGTCCAACACCGCCTCCATCCCCAATCCACCTGCACCGACCGCTGCCTGGCACGTATGGCCTGCCCCATCGCTCCAGAACACCAATACACCTTGCCTCAAATCCAATATCATTATGGGGAATCGTTGAAAACATTGAAAAAATATTACAATACTTAACCATAGACAAAAGACAAACGACCAAAAAATTGTCCTGAGTTTGTCAAAGCATTGGTCATTTGTCCACAGTCATTCATCAAAAAAAGGAACCTCAATCATGACATCACAATACGGCTCACAAAGCATGGTCAACCCGCTCAAAATCGTTCTTGTACGGCGACCAGATACTGCCTTCGGGCAAGCAAATCCCACCACATGGCACTACACAGCACAACCAGAACTGAGCGCCGCCCAGGCAGAACATGACGCCTTCGTGCAACAACTACGACAAGCCGGGGCAGAAGTCATCTATCACACTGTGCCACTGCCAAACCACGCCGATGCCATCTTCATCCACGATCCTGTCCTCGTTTGCGATAAAGGCGCTATCATTTTGCGCATGGGCAAAGATTTACGGCGTGGCGAAGAAGAAGCCATCGCCCAACAGCTAGAAGCAATGGGCGTCCCCATCCACTATCGGCTGCATGGAGACGCTCTGGCAGAAGGGGGTGATTTGCTCTGGATTGACGAAAACACCCTGGCTGTGGGTCAAGGCTTTCGCACCAATCCCGAAGGACTGCGCCAATTACAAGAAGCCATGCCAGACAGCGAGATGATCCCGGTGCCCTTGCCATATTTCCAGGGACCAGAAGCGTGCCTGCACACCATGTCGTTCATCAGCATGGTGGATCATGATTTGGCAGTGGTCTATCCCCCTTTCATGCCAGTGCCGTTTTGGCAGCATCTCCAAGAACGAGGTATCCACTTTGTAGAGGTACCCGATGAAGAATTTGAGACAATGGGAGCGAATGTATTGGCTCTCGCCCCAAGGCAATGCCTCATGCTAGCAGGCAATCCCCTCACCAAGCAGCGTCTGGAGAAGGCAGGCTGCCAGGTTAGCACATACATTGGCCACGAAATCTCACTAAAAGCTGAAGGAGGGGCAACCTGTTTGACACGCCCTGTTCTCCGACGATAAGTGGCCGTCTAAAAATTACTTCCCATCCAGATTTTTCACAGCCCATACGAATCGTTGCAGGATAGTGATCACCACGAGAAACGTCATTAGTCCAAAGAGATAGACATACCATTGGTGGAACATGATAAACAGGCCATAGAGGATAACCGTTTCGGTGCCCCCAACAATGCCCACAGGCATGGTGATTGTCGTTTGTTCACCTCGGGAATCAGCCCCTACAGCCCGTTTCTCTAAAATAGCTGAAAGATACATCCAGGAAGCGGCATTGACGTAGAAAGCGGCAAGCATGATGGCTAACACAATATACCCTATGGCAGATGGCTTTCCCCAGACCAGCCCAATGGGAATCATGGCATACACGACAAAATCCATCAATATGTCGAGGTATCCCCCTAAGTCGCTTTGGCTGCCTTGCCAGCGAGCTAAGACGCCATCTAAGGCATCAAAAACACGATTCAAAAACCAGGCAGCGAATGCCAGCCAATAAATTTGATAGAGCAAGGCGCCAAAGGCAAAAAGTCCAAATAACAACGAGATAAGGGTGAGGACAAGGGGCGGCAGTTGAGGGAAGCATGCCACAAAGGGTTGAAATACCGTCTCTTTCACCTGCCGCATTCTGTTGTCAAACATGGGCAAAAATTCGTAAGGTGCTAAAAAAATCTGCGGACTTCGCGTTAATCTGCGGCTAATATCACGTTACAGAGCTAATTTTTCTTGCAAAATGCCAGATAGTGTCGGCTGTCCTATCTCCTGTAACTCGTAACGAACTCGCTGAGTTGGCAATTGAATGTCAATCAACTTTGCCAAGTCAATCGGCGTCGCCACAATGACCATCTCTACGGGAGCCTGATTGATCGTTTCCTCCAGATCAGCCATTTGAGAACGGCCGTAACCCATCGCCGGTAAAACTGCGCCAGTAGATGGATACTTCTCAAAGGTCTCAGTGATAGAACGCACAGAAAACGGGCGGGGATCGACAATGTGAGCAGCATCAAAAGATTGCGCCGCCACCACGCCAGCCCCATATGCCATTTCACCATGCGTCAAGGTAGGTCCATCTTCAACAACCAAAACTGTTTTGCCACGTATGACCAACGGATCATCAACAAAAATGGGGGACGCCGCTTTCACTATCACAGCATCAGGATTCACCTGGCACACATTTTGCTGCACAGCAATCACCGCTTCATGGTCCGCCGTGTCCACCTTGTTAATGACCACCACATCAGCCATACGCAAATTCGTCTCACCTGGATGATAACGCAGCTCATGTCCTGGACGATGCGGATCAGTGACCACAATGTGCAAATCTGGTTTGTAGAATGGCACATCATTATTGCCGCCGTCCCAGATGATCACATCAGCCTCTTGCTCCGCCTGGCGCAAAATGGCTTCGTAATCAACACCAGCATAAATGACAGCGCCACGTTCCACATAAGGTTCATACTCTTCGCGCTCTTCTATCGTACATTCATGCCGATCCATGTCCGCATAACTGGCAAAACGCTGCACAGCTTGTGCCGCCAAATTGCCATAGGGCATGGGATGACGAATGGCCACCACTCGCTTAAAACCAAGCTCTTGCTGCAAAATTTCAAGGATTCTTCGGGAGGTTTGGCTCTTGCCACAGCCCGTGCGTACGGCACACACTGACACCAAAGGCTTGCTAGATTTGATCATGGTTTGTTGTGGATTTAAGAAACGAAATCCTGCCCCAGCTGCTAAAACTCGTGAGGCCAAATGCATCACATATTCATGAGAAACGTCCGAATATGAAAAGACTACATCATCAACTTGATGCGTGGCAATCAGCGTTTCCAACTCGCTTTCTGCATGAATGGGAATACCCTCTGGGTACAGTTCACCTGAAAGTTCAGGGGGATACCGACGCCCTTCAATATTCGGAATCTGTGTTGCTGTAAATGCGACTACACGAATATCAGTGTTGTTTTTGAAATATGTGTTGAAATCATGAAAATCACGGCCTGCTGCCCCCGCGATAATCACACGTTGTGTGGATAAACTCATGCAAAATTCTCCTGGTAAAGTAGGTTAAATGGTAATCGTTTGAACGGAAAACCACCCTCATCCGGATCATAACATCAAATTGTTGTTTAGCCATTTTTGGGGCAATACTATTCGTATAGAGGATAATTTTGCGCGGGTTTGGTAGATTATGTTGATTGTTATTTGATCTTATGAAAAGTAATGCTATAATGCACCTAGGATTAAATTACATAATCCGTTAACAATAAACAAGCCGCCAACACTTGTTACGACCCAGAATATCAAGATTGAAAAATGATTGCGATCTTGATCCGCACTAGCTTACTGTGAACTTTTCGATCTAGTTTGATTCTTTAATCATCAAAACTGCTACTACACGCAATTCGGATCGATGCGGAACTAATAAGGAGTGGCTGGCGATGGATGACCAATTACTCGCCTTTCTCGATTTTCTTCAAAAAGAATACAAATATTCAAATAATACAACAGCCGCCTACAAGAATGATTTAGGGCAATTTCTTAAGTTCTTGAACGCTGAATATAACATCAAAGATTGGTCAGAGGTCACGCCAGACATCGTTGATGCATATGTCGCTTATATGAAAGAGAAAGCATATGCTTCTTCTTCAGTCGCTCGTAAAGTTGCTGCTGTAAAGTCCTTTTTTAATTTCCTGTTTGCTCGGGGAATCATTGAAGATAATCCCACGACAAATGTAGATTCTCCCAAGGTAAAAAAGCGACTGCCTAAAACTTTGACTGCAGAAGATATTGACAAACTTCTGCAAGCCCCTCAACAAAAACGTTCGCCTAAACATTTACGCGATACGGCCTTGTTATCGATGCTGTACAGCACGGGCATGCGTGTCACAGAAGTGGTATCATTGCGAGTGGATGATGTTGATTTGCAGGCTAATATGCTTCATTGCCACGGTAAAGATGGGCAAATCCGGGATCTGCCTTTAGACAAGGCTACCCGTGATGCTGTGGCGGCCTATCTTGATGGGGGACGTCAATATCTTGTTAAAAACAAGGAAGAGAATGCGCTGTTCCTGAATCATCGCGGGCAGCAATTAACCCGTCAGGGTTTGTGGCTGATTATTAAGGCATACGCCAAAAAAGCTAATCTAAGCGGCGAGGTCACCCCACATACGTTGCGGCACAGTTTTGCAGCACATAAATTGGATGACGGTTCAGATTTGCAGGAAGTGCAACGTTTATTAGGGCATGCCAATATCTCGACTACTCAAATTTACACACAACTTGCAGAAGAGGAAAAGGAGCCAAATTAGAGAACTATCATGTCTGACTTTATCACACACGCCTATATTGAGGAAGCGGCAACGGCCGTTCGCGCATTGACGCAGTATACGCCCCAAATTGGCCTCGTTTTAGGCTCAGGATTAAGCGGGTTGGCTGACGAAATTGAAGCACCCGACATTATCCCGTATGAGAAAATCCCCCACTGGCCTGTGTCCACGGTGCAGGGTCACAGCGGCCGTTTAGTCATTGGCAAATTAGAAGGGAAAACGGTTCTTGTGCAGCAAGGACGTTCCCATTTCTATGAAGGCTACTCCCCGGCTCAGGTCACTTTGCCGATACGTGTGATGCGTGCGTTAGGCATGCAAACGGTGATTCTGACCAATGCGGCTGGCGGCATCAACCGGGATTTCAATCCTGGTGATCTGATGCTCATCACTGATCATCTCAATTTTGTGGGGATGGCGGGCAACAACCCGCTGCGAGGCCCCAATGATGACACAGTCGGGCCACGCTTCCCTGACATTACCCACGCCTATACCCCAGCATTACGAGACATGGCCAAGAAAACGGCCGTTTCCCTCGGTATCGATTTAAAAGAAGGAGTTTACGCCTACGTGGCTGGTCCAAGTTTTGAAACCTCCGCAGAACTTCGCTTTTTGCACATGGTTGGCGCTGACGCCGTCGGCATGTCTACCGTGCCCACCGTGATCGTGGCCGCACATGCCGGCATGCGCGTATTAGGTATTTCCTCCATCACCAACAAAGCCATCCTTGAGCCCACCCCTGGCAGCGAAGTCAGCCATGAAGAAGTGTTGGAGACAGGCAAAATTATTGTGCCTCGTCTTACCAGCTTATTACACAGCATACTTCCTCAACTGTAAACCCAAGAAGCAAAAACAATGAAGAAACGCTCTGAAAAGTGAAATTTCCAGGGCGTTTTTCTTTTTCTCGTGTTGGCACCAAATATTCATAAAGCATGAAATCCCGAGCCAGGAAGCGGCACGATTGATTAAACTTAGCTAAAATTATGGGTCTATGGAACGATTCTTTATCTACATTTTGCGCAATGACGTTTGGATAGTGATCTTATGCAGCCTGGGTCTCATTTGGTTTGCTAGCCAATATTTTCAAGCACGAAAAATCTTACAACGCGCCATGTTTGGGCTGGAACGGGAAAAAGGACAACGGATACAGACAACGGCCGTTTTTTTTCTCCTACTTTTTGGGGGCATCATGGTATTTGTTTTCTACGTCAACAACACCATTGCGCCCACAATTCCCGATAGCGCCTGGAAACCACCCACGCCAACACCAAATATTTTTGCTACCCCCCTGTCACCCCCTACCCCCATTGGTACAACTGAACTCCAACTACCTGAACCAACTCCAGAATTAGTGCCTACCATCACCCTGGCGGCGGAAGCATCCAACTCGCTGCCCCCCTCAGAAACTGAAAATGAGCCAGTGACCAACCTGACCTCAGTTCCAGACACGCCCACCCCCAGCGGCCCGACCCCCACGCCTTTTGTCGATTGCACAGTCGATCTCAATATCAATGAACCAGCCAACGGCTCTGTGGTGGCAGAAGTGATCAACTTTTCCGGCACGGCTGATACCCCAAACTTAGCTTACTACCGACTCGAAGCCAACGGCCCCGAAACAAATGGCGTTTGGGCATCTTTGCTGGGGCGCAATATAGAACAGCCGGTGCGTGATGGCTTCATGGGGAATGTCAATTTAAGTCAATGGGGGAATGGCCCGTATCTCATTCGCCTCACAGCCGTGAATGGCAGTGACTTCACAATTGGGCAATGTGTAATCCAGGTAACGTTGGACAATCCCTAGTGACCGCCTAAAAATTAGCCCCCGTTTTTCAGGAGTAAAAGTCACTCAAAGCGCAGCCATCAATTCCATCACTTATTTATGGAGGCGTCCACAGCTTTATTGAGAAATGATTTCGTAAAAGAGGAGTTGGGTATTGCCATATGTGCGCTCTTTGTAGAGGGAAAGCGTGTGCAGGGGAAGCTCTTCATATTCTCTGGGATCAATCTGCACCACAACCTGCCCCTCTGGATGGAGATACGTTAACGGCCGTTCATCCACCATCATCATCACCTCAACCCACAAACGCAAATATTGTGGAGGAGCCACGTAAATGAGGTCAAAGCGAGTCAAATTGCTGCGTGACAGATAATCAAACGCATCAGCCTGCACAATCTTCGCCCCAGCTTGCAAACGTGTATGGCGTAAATTATCCTGAATCGTGTTAATCGCCGGGCGCACCTTGTCCACAAAGACAACCTCTGCCGCGCCTCGGCTCAACGCCTCAATGCCCACCTGCCCTGTGCCCGCAAACAGATCCAGCCAACGGGCATCCAGCACTTCACTGCCCAAAATGTTGAACAAGCTCTCTTTCACCCGATCCATGATGGGCCGGGTGGTATCACCTGGCACTTTTTTTAATCGACTGCCTTTTGCCCGACCACTAATCACACGCATAAGAATTACTCAACCACCAATGTAAAAACGGGAAAACTATCGCCAATCTGTTCGCCTGCCTCATTGTGCAGCGGCAAACGCCATCCCTCCGATTGTACCCAAAGTCCAGTTGAGAAGGTATACGTGCCCTGCGGAAAATCTTTCGGCAGCACAAAAACATGATGATCGCGCACAAATTTATCCGTGGGCCAACGCCGGGTAGGAAACTCGCCCGGATTGTTTTTGTCAGATTGGGGGGGAATAAGGCTGCCATCCTCACGCAGCATGTGCATAAAAACCTGATAGTTGATGTCTAACGGCCGTTGTGCCTGCCAATACAAGGTCACATAAACTGTATCACCGGGGGAGGCTTTGACCGCCGAGGTGTCATAGCCGATGAGCGCGATCTGCTCCCCAAAATCTGCTAAAACTGCATGCTGCGCCGACTCAGCCACCAATCCAGACGATTCATAATGTAAGACGCCCCATGGCGCAAGCACAAAAACGACCATAGCCGTTGTCCCCACAACCACGCCTAGAACCCTCCCATCCAGTCGCGGCAAACAAGTCGGTTTCGCTAACAGAAACTCTTGCGTTGGTCTTCGCCACACATAAAGCGCCACGCCCCATGTAATCAGAAAGGCAGCCCAGGAAACGGCCGTTCCCGCAGTGCGGGCTGGCGTCGTGCCAAATTTCACATCAACCACATGCTCACCAACCGGCACAGGCACCACAATAAACCCCTCTGGGCGGCCTAATTCCGTTTCTACCAATTCACCATCAATTTTCACCTGCCATCCGGGGAAATCAAACAAAAACAGCCTGAGCCAGAAATATTCCGGGGATGACACCTGGTAACGCATATGAAGCGGCGTCACCTGCTCCGCTTCAACAGAAACCCCTGCGGGCAAGGCTTTGCGATTAACCCTATCAGGCACCTTGCCCTCACCATAAGCGCCCACCACAGACCCTTCCCGGTGGGGCACCATATCAACCGTCACCGGGACGTAATCAGCTGTAGACGTGGTGCCAAGCCAGCGCCCCGTATTTTCAATCAGGGACATGCGCAAGGTATTCACTTCACCAAAATCAGGCCAGGGAGCCGGTTGAGTCAGCGGCAGTGCCAATATCATCGTGCCTAAAACGGCAACGGCCGTTATCCAACCAGTCCCTCGCTTTGACGTCTCATAACCAGACGCCAAGGCAGACACCCCCAGGCCAGCCAACACCGCCAACATCGGGGCAATGGCACCCAGCAGCCGCCAGGGAAATTGAAAATAAGGCAAAAATGGCAGATTCTCCCACACCCAGGTTGACCAGGGCAGCATCAAAAAGAGCAAAACGGCCGTTGCTGCTGTAAAAAACACACCCAAAAAACGTTGGCGTCCCTTGCCCCCAACCAACACAATCAACCCCAGGCCAGCCAACAACCATTGGGCAAGACCTAAATTAAAGCGAAAAGCAGGTTCAGTCGCCCCCCAATCGAGCAGCAAAGAGGGAGACAACAGCTCGCGCAACGTCAGGAAATGGGTGCGAAAATCGTAATTATCCCCTTCACCAATCAAGGTCGTCAGGTTGACAGCATCTCGTTCTATAAAAACAGGGAGCCAGAAAAATAATGATAAGCCCAATCCCAAAAGTAACGCTGCCAAACCAAAGAAAACAGGCTTAGACACAGGCACGTCCAATTTGTGCCCTCGCTGACCCAGCCCCACCCAAATCACCCAGGCCAACAACAGGCCAAAAAACAGCGGCCCCAGCAAGTTGTGGCTCAATAATAAACCAGCACTGACAAAAACGGCCGTTAGCCAACGCCAGGGTGTCGCTCGTCTCATCAGCTTATCAACCGACCCAAGCGCCAGCGGAAAAAGGCCAATGGCAAAAGATTCGGCCAGCACACCCCGCACATGCGGATCAATGTATTGCACATACGGCGCATAGAGGAACACAGCCGCCGCCACATAACCCGCCGGTCGCCCCCAATGATCACGCACAAAACCATACATGCCCACAGTCCCCAGCACCATACCGAGCATAAACACAAACTTAACGGCCGTTACCGCGTCAAACCAGGGCAGCATCTCAACCGGTAAGCCCAGATAGTAAGTTAGTGGGGCATAATAATTGAAAATGGGATAGCCATACCCATGATAAAAATTGGGTGCCCAACGGGGAAACCACTCCCCTCCGGCAACAAGATAGCTCAATTCCGCCAGGCGAAAAATATGAAGTTCCGCATCCGTTTCCTGGGGCAGACTTGGTCGGCTCAAAAACGGCCACAGCGCCAAAAGACACAGTGCGCCAACCACCAAGAAACTGCGATCAAAACGGCTAATCATTCTTTTCAAGGCAAACACCTAAAGGTTGACGATGCTATGCCAAAACTCACTTAATCCTCAACCCTAAAAGCCAGTTTCCTCACGATAGCTCTACAAAACAAAACGTGAAACGTGAAGAATACCCTCCTTCACATTTCACGCCTGACGCAAACGTGATGATGGATCAACGCTCAGCCCATGAGAGCCTAAGCAGTTAACCCATTAGCCATTGATGACCAATTCAGCAATATCATCTGGGTTATCGGCAACCTGTACACCAGCAGCATTCAACGCTTCAATCTTGGATTCGGCTGTCCCGCTTTTACCCTCGACAATCGCACCGGCATGCCCCATACGACGGCCAGGAGGCGCAGTGCGGCCAGCAATAAAGGAAATCACCTTTTTGCTCATATGCTGTGAGATAAATGCCGCCGCTTTTTCTTCTGCATTTCCCCCAATTTCACCGATCATCACCACTTGTTCAGTTTCTGGATCCTCTTCAAACATACGCAGCACATCAATGAAATCCATGCCCTGAATGGGATCGCCACCAATGCCCACGCAGGTGGATTGCCCCATCCCCTTAGCCGTCAATGCATAGACCACTTCATAAGTCAATGTTCCGCTTTTGGAAACGACCCCAACGCTGCCCGGCTTGACAATGTTGCCCGGAATAATGCCCACTTTAGCTTGCTCGGGTGTAATTAAGCCAGGGCAGTTCGGTCCTAACAAACGAGTATCTGTTTTATCCAAGTAACGTTTAACGGCGATCATATCCAGCACTGGAATATACTCGGTCAGGCACACAACCAGGGGCAAGCCAGCATCAGCCGCTTCATAAATGGCATCTGTGGCAAAACGAGCAGGCACAAAAATCACGGAGGCATTGGCTCCTGTCGCTTCAACGGCCGTTTTCACCGTATCAAACACCGGGATCTTCTGCGCATCCGTTTCAAACCATTGGCCACCTTTACCCGGCGTGACGCCAGCCACGATATTGGTGCCATAGGCCGCCATCTGTTGGGTGTGGAATCCACCTTCTCTACCGGTGATCCCTTGAACAACTAAGCGTGTCTCTTTATTAACTAAAATACTCATGATTGTGCGCCTCCCACTGCCGCTACCGCTTTTTTAGCCGCATCCGATAAGGTAACGGCCGTTTCCATTTCCGCGTCAGCCAACAGCGCCATGCCCTCTTCAGCATTGGTTCCAGCTAAACGCACCACCATCGGAATATCGGTTTGCACCTCAGCCAACGCTTGAATGATACCTTTGGCCACCTCATCACCACGGGTAATGCCCCCAAAAATATTGATGAGAATCGCTTCCACCTTCGGATCAGACAAAATCAGGCGGATAGCAGTTGCTACCTGCTCCGCTTTAGCACCGCCGCCGATATCCAAGAAATTGGCTGGCTCACCACCAAACAACTTAATAATATCCATCGTCGTCATTGCCAGCCCTGCGCCATTGACCATACAGCCAATATTGCCATCCAACTGAATAAAGTTAATCCCTGCCAGACGAGCTTCTTTCTCAGAGGCAGGCTCTTCGGCAATATCCCGCATTTCAGCCAGGCGCTGCTGCCGAGATAAAGCATTGTCATCAATAGACATTTTGCCATCCACAGCCAGTAGCTTGCCTTCCCCCGTAATCACCAGCGGATTCACTTCACACAAAGAAGCATCATTGTGCTTAAAACATTGATACAAACCCACCACAATTTTGTGGAAATCACGCCATAATTCCCGAGGTAAATCAATTTGGGAGGCGATATAAGTCGATTGGTAACTGCGCACCCCCAAAGTGGGATCAATATGAGCTGTCACAATTTTCTCTGGTGTGTTCTCCGCGACTTCCTCAATATCCATCCCTCCAGCAGCAGATGCCATAATCATCGGTAATCGACGGGCACGGTCAATCAGCACAGCCAGGTAAATCTCTTGATCAATACCAGGAGCCTGCTGATCAATCAAAATACGACGAACCTGAAATCCTTTGATGTCCATACCCAAAATTTGGCCCGCAAACGTTTCAGCTTCATCAGGATTCTCAGCTAACTTAACACCACCCGCTTTACCCCGTCCGCCAGTTAAAACTTGAGCCTTCACCACAACTTTGCCACCTAACTCTCGTGCAATCTCTCGCACTGCAGCCGACGATAAAGCTACTTCACCAGGGGGAATGGGCACACCCTGTTCGGCAAACAATCGCTTTGCCTGATATTCATGTAGATTCACGTGAAATCTCCTTCAATAGTGGGTTGTTTACAATTCACAAAAAGCAGCACACAAATTCAAGAGTATGCATCTTTGCGAACCACCTTAATACGCGCAACAAAAAGGGGCGAACAAGTACCTGCTGTTCGCCCAAATCATATCTTAAGACTGACGGTGAAATAAAACATGAAATTGCATCGTCACTTTCAAGAAACGGCAAGGAAACAACTTCATCATATTATTTAATTTCCGTTCCTTAATCAAAAAAATTATAACACGGTGGGAACTATCCGGCGAAAATAAAACATTGTCTGCCAAACAGAAAAAAGCGCCAGATGTATGATGACACCAGGCGCTTTATGTAAAACAGATTTCTAATTTCTTACGCAGTGGACCAGAATGCCCCTTATAAATTAAGGTGAGGCGGTGGCCTCAGGCGCTGCCACCTCAGGGGTAGCGGTTGGTGGTGCCAGGAATTTTGTATCCAATCTTGGTTTGACCGGCACACGCCCACGCCAGAAATCATTGATTTCCACATCGCTCTCCCGCATTTCTGCAAGATAGGCTGCCAGCGCTTCCGCTTTCTGAGCCTGGAGCGCTGATTCTGGCAAATCCAGCAGTTCACGCCCGTTAACCATGATGATGAAGTATTGTTCTGTGCCATCCTGACCGATAACGGTGATGGCCTCGCTGGGTGTTTCAACAGCTAAATCAAAAGCGGCATTGGCCAGGTCTTCCCCAAACGTTTCAGTTAACTCTGACTGTGTTTTTTGCAACAGTTCTGCGGCAATCAAGGTGCTGGTTGTTTCTGGATCAAATGGTGAACTGCGAATTTCATTCCAAACTTGGAGATACCCATCAGCATTGATCCGCGCCCCTATATCTTCTACTTCAGCCTGGTCTGTGCTCACAATGACGAAGAGGCTGGCATGTTCAGCTTCTGTGGGCAGTTCTTGTTCGATAGCCAGCACATCCATCAACTGCTCACGCAACAAACGAGTGCGGATGCCGGCACGGTATCGCTCTTGAGAAACACCAAAGTTTTGGTAATCTGCAAAGAACTCTGCAAACTTTGTTTGATATGCTTCTTCAGACACGGGGGTGGCGGTAGGGAACGGCGTGGCTGTGGGACCATCAGTCGGTGTGGGGAAGCTGGTGGCTGTGGGCAAAACTTCAGTGATAACGGCCGTTGGAATTGGCGTTATTGAAGGGGTAGGCACCACAGTCTCTGTTGCTTCGGGTAAAGGTGTAGGCAAACCACCACTATAATACCCAAAATCAGCCCCAATGGCTGCATCCAGTTCCTCATCAGAAACCGTGATCCCACGCTCAGCCGCCGCTTGGGCAATTAAAATTTCATCAACCATAAGGTTGAGCACTGTTTCGCCAAAAGCATCGGGGTTATCAGGCACATAGCTACTAGAGGCCAAATCAGTTAAATATTGGCCAGCAAATTGCTGCACAATGCCTACATCATTATTAAACGCTTCTAATTGATTCTCAAGGAAAATAATCCGTTGAATTCTCTCATATTCAACCCGATCCTGAAATGCATTCAACGTAATTTTTTCGCCAGCCACAGAGGCAACTTCACGATTCGGTGAAATAATTAGCTCATTGACCAAGGCAACCAGAATAATCAACCCAATGAAGCCGGCAACGATACCCACCGCAAGGCGAATACCTCGTGTTTGTTCTGCTTCTTTTTTGGCAATTAATACTTCTTTTCGAGATCGACGTGATTCTTCACCCTTTGTCTCTTCTTGGTGTTTTTTCTTACTCATTTTCTCTGTTATTAAATAGCTTCTGGTTCATCTCGACGTTTACTACGAATAAAAGAAACCAGAAAACTCAACCCTGTCAAAAGTATTGGCCTTTGACAATCCAATCTTCACGAAAAAGTAAAAAAATCCTGTTCTGAAGCACAAAACAGGATTTTTATACTTGTTTAATCAAGTCAATTATTCAACCACGAATGGCAGCAAAGCAATGTGACGCGCACGTTTAACGGCAACGGCTACTTCACGTTGGTGCTTTGCACAAGTGCCAGTCTGACGACGGGGGCGAATACGACCATATTCAGAGACATAGCGTTTCAGTTCATCTGCATTCTTGTAGTCGATCACTTTGTCTTTGCCCACACAAAATTCACAAACTCTTTTGCGGGCAAAACGGCGTTTGCCACGTCGTTGACCGCCTCCACTGTTTCTCCGTCTCATATTTTGGGAACCCATTGTTACCTCTCTTTAAGGCTGACGATTAAATAAGTTATGGAATTGCATCGTCAGCCTTCAGGAACGGTACAATTCACATTTGTTTAAATTGTTTTGTTGCCGCTCCTTAACGTGATCGATTGATTATCACGCTTCTTCGTTAATACCTAATACCGGGCATCAACATCAGCTAATGCCAACAACTCTTGGGCGACAACTTCTGTACGAAAGTGACGGCGACCGTTGCTATCTTGCCAACGGCGGGTTTGCAAACGACCTTCAACATATATTTGCTGATTATCTGCCAAATAATCTCTAGCTAACTCTGCAAATCCATTCCAGGCAACAATGTTGAACCATTCACTTTCCTCATGCCGGTCTCCTTCTCCAGAAACCCAAGACCGGGGTACAACGATGGTAAAAGTTGCCACAGGACGGCCATTTGGCGTGTGCCGTAATTCTGGATTACCATCGACTCTACCAATTAACATCACCTTGTTTAAACCTTTACTTACGTTCATTGATTGACCCCTTGCTCATTTTACAATTTGTAAAACGAATCACGCTTCTTTACGAACAAACATATATCGGAGAATATCTTCAGTATACTGCATATTTCGCTCAATATCTGAGATTCGTACCGGATCTACCTTTGCTTCATAAAAAACGTAATACCCTTCTTTGTGATTCTTGATTGGGTACGCCAAATAACGTTGACCCCAATGAGTCACTACTGGTGCTTCAGCAGATTCATCATTGTTTGTCACCCAACCAGTGACTCGTTTGATTATCTCTTCACGAGCCGCGTCATCTAATTTAGGCTGTAAAATTATTGTGAGTTCATATTCCCGCATGTTGCAAATACCTCCTTTCCGTGGAATTACTCGGGCGAGCCTGCCCTTGACTAAGTCAAGAGCGGAAAGCAGCAGTAATGATTCGATTTTTTATGCTGCTGTGCAACAAAAAGCGAGGAATCATAACACAAATTAAGAATCAGACAAATTTCTTTTGACCTCTTTCTTAGGAAAGTATAATGGTGCGTTGTAGCATACTATCTGAAGGCGAGAATGTGGAGGTATAACCACGAATTTCCGGCTCTATTCAAGGAGGTAAATATGACAGACAAAAGAACGGCCGTTTCCCCCCCATCATCAAACAAACCAAGGCGCTCCCCGTGGCCAGGAACTGAGTGAACGCAGGCTTACACATGAAAAACTTAACAAGATTGTTCACATTTATTTTTCTTACCAGCCTGCTCATGTTTGTGCTTAAGCCAGAAGAGAGTGAGGCACAAGGACAAACCGGACTCGTGTTGGCATTTTATTATGCCTGGTACAGCCCTGATTCCTTTGGATCAGGCAGCACCCCGTTTCAGCCGGTTTCGCCTTATTTTTCTACCGATGCGGGCACGATTCAGCGTCATGTCAATGAGGCGCGGTCTGCTGGTATTGACGGGTTTGTACAAAGTTGGTATGGGCCGCAAGTTGAAAATAACCAAACTGAGACCAATTTCCAAACGCTGCTGAATATTGCCAACGCCAGTGGTTTTAAGGCTGCTGTTGATTTTGAAGCAGCCAGTCCATTTTTTGCCAATAATCAAGATCGAATAAATGCTCTCAACACGTTGATTGCCACGCATGCCAATCATCCAGCTTATTTGCGGGTGGATGGTAAACCGGTGATATTTTTCTGGGCAAATTGGTCGTTGACGCCTGCGGAATGGGTTGCTATTCGAGATGCGGTTGATCCCAATCACAACACGATTTGGATTGCAGAGGGTGGCAACACTGCTTATCTTAATTCATTTGATGGGCTGCATCTTTACAATATTGCGTGGGCGGCTAGTCCGGCTACAACGGCCGTTACCTGGGCAGCCAATACCCGAGCGGCAGCTTCGACCTATGGCGGCTTCAAATATTGGGTAGCAACAGCGATGCCTGGCTGGGATGACACGCTGCTGCCGCGAGGCGATGCCGCCTTTAGCCGAGACCGGGCTGGCGGGGATTTTTATCGCTCATCATTTGGCGGGGCGGCGTCCAGCTCGCCAGACATGCTCATCATCACCTCGTTCAATGAGTGGCGGGAAGGCAGCCAGATTGAACCAAGCACAACGTATGGCGATTATTATCTACAGCTGACTGCTGAGTTGAGTGCTGGCTATAAAAGTGGCAGTCTGTCAGCCCCACCTCCCCCAGCCCAGCCTACAGCAGTACCTACAGAACAAACAGCACCAGCAACGGCCGTTACGCAAATTACGCCAGACGCCCCCACAGCTACTGCGCCGCTGCCCACCAACACACCAGCACCAGCCACAACAGCTGCCCCGCAGCCCACGGCCACCTCGTGGGTAACGCCCACCGCTCAACCAGATGGCAAAATCCTGTACACGGTGCAAGAAGGAGAATCTCTTTTGTACATTGCCGATCTGTTTAACATTCCGCTAGACAACCTCATGACCTACAATGATATTGGCCGTGATGAAGTGTTACAGGTTGGGGAATCACTCATTATTGGTTACGCTATCCTGCCTGATGGGTCAACCATCATGCCGGGCAATCCGCAAGGACGTATCAAAACAGATGGCACCATGGTGCATGTGGTTACCGCTGGAGACACGTTTATTGGCATCGCCACCACCTATAATCTCACAATTGACGCGCTATTTGAAGTGAGTGGCCTGGATAAAAACAGTGTCTTGCAACCAGGCCAAGAAGTTGTAGTTGGATTTCAGCCACGCCCGGCAGAAATTGGCGGCTCCACTAATCTGGCTGGTGAGGAAATCGATACTCCCACTCCAACCATTTCGGCTACAGAAACGGCCGTTCCCACTGCAACATTCACCCCCCGTCCCACAGAAACAGCTGCCGAAGTGGCTCTCGCAGCCGAAGAGACACCCACGCCTCAGCCAGAAAATGCTGACACACCATCCGAAACAGCTGAGCTTCCAGAGCAAACAACCGGACTGGATCTGCGCTCACTTTCGGTTGCCTTGTTGGGTTTAGTGGGTGCGCTGGCTCTGGGAGGTGCCGTGCTGCTGTTAATTGGGCGAAATAGGTAGCTGACATGCGTTCCTCTCCCCAAACGCCATGTCGTTATTGGGGAACCAGCGACACTTTGATGGCCTCCGCCAAGGTGCGGCAGCCGATTAATTCCAGGCCATCCGGGGCTTTATAATTTTGCTTGCGCGTAGAGCGAGGTACCACACAGCGGCGAAAGCCTAGTTTCACGGCCTCTTTCAGCCGGGTTTCCAGTTGGCTAACAGCTCGCAGTTCGCCGCTCAACCCAATTTCACCCACGAATGCCATGTCTGCATGAATGGGTTGGTCTTTGACGCTGCTGGCCAGTGACACGGCCACAGCCAAGTCAGCGGCTGGCTCTCCAATTTGCAATCCCCCAATCACGTTGATGAAGACATCTTTGTCGTACAGAGGCACATGGACACGTCGGGTGAGAACGGCCGTTAACAGCAGCAGCCGGTTGTAATCGACACCATTTGCCGTGCGGCGCGGGTTGGCAAAGGTCGTCGCACTGGCTAAGGCTTGCACCTCTACCAATAACGGCCGTGTGCCTTCGATGGTGACAGCGATGGCGGAACCAGGGGCATTGACCTGCCGTTCTGCCAAAAATGCTTCAGATGGATTAGGCACTTCTACCATGCCTTCTTCGCGCATCTCAAACACGCCCACCTCGCTAGTGGCACCAAACCGGTTCTTAACGCTGCGCAACAGTCGATAGCGGTGGAAGGGATCTCCCTCCAGGTAAAGCACTGTATCTACGATATGTTCTAGCACTCGTGGCCCGGCAATGGCTCCCTCTTTTGTCACATGACCAACAAGGAAGATGGTTACGCCTGAATTTTTGGCGAGATCCTGGAAGCTGCTGGCACATTCACGCACCTGGCTCACGCTGCCAGCAGAAGAGGTCAACCGTTCATCGTAGGTCGTTTGGATGCTGTCTACAATCACTAAAGTTGGCTGAATTTCTTCAATGTGTTTGTGAACGGCCGTTAAGTTTGTTTCTGTCACCAAATACAGATCATGAGCTGCAACTTTCATGCGCTCCGCTCGCATCTTGATCTGACGGGCACTCTCCTCTCCCGAAACATACAAAGTAGGGCCATGCTGATTCGCCATCATCGCCGCAATTTGCAGCAGCAAAGTCGATTTGCCAATGCCCGGTTCACCCCCCACCAGCACCAAAGAGCCCGGCACCACGCCGCCGCCCAATACCCGAGAGAATTCAGCCACTGAAACCGCCAATCTATCAAAACTATCTGCTGTGACCTCAGCCAGGCGTTGCGGCTGACTAGCCACATGCCTTTGCGCTCGCCGATTTTTGGCGGCTGCGGGAGGTGCCGATACCAAAACTTGTTCTTCCATGGTGCCAAATTCGCCGCATTTAGGACATTTGCCCATATAAGCAGGTGTGGTTCGACCACAATTGCGGCAAACATATTGGGATTTACTTTTTGCCATAAGCCACTTCCTTCCTAAGGATAAAACTGCATAATTTTTCGTCCATTTTAGCATATGCTATACTCCAACGCTGTGATTGACTGGTATGCTGTTGTCATCAACCTTTTCTGGATAATTGGGTTAGCCATTTTGCTAGCGTCTTTTAGCTACCATTATTGGCTGGCCGGGGAAGAAGAACGGCCGTTAAAGGTGCAGTTAAAAGGGATCTCGTTCCAGAAAACCCTTTGGTTTAGCATTTTCCTGATTTCATTAGGGGCAGCTGGTACCAGCCAACATTACTGGGAAATTGCAATATGGACTATTCTCACATTGATTTGTGCAGCCAATCTATTTAAACTGTTCAAAGAAAAGTAAATACAAGCAATCTTATCAGCTGTAATAAAGTTACGGGTTAAGATGCTGCTTCTTAGGACTGATCAGTATGGAACTAAAAAACTACTTTTTACTAATATGGCGATGGGTCTGGCTCATTATTCTTGGCGTTGTGATTGCAGCCATTGCTGCTTTTCTCATCAGCAAGAACACTGCGCCTGTTTACCAATCCACATCGCGTCTTCTCATTGACCAGGCGCCGGGTGCAGGCTCTGGCAATGATTACACTCAAATATTAGTAGAAGAACGTCTTGCCCAAACCTACGTAGAACTGCTCAAAACAGACCCCATCCTCGAAGAAACAATTAGCCAACTTGAGCTTCCAATGAGCGTACCCACCCTTAAGAAAATGATTTCCGTTTCTGCGCCACAAGAGACGCAAATCATCATCATTCAGGTTGAAGATACCAACAAAGATCGCGCTGCTCTTATTGCCAACACATTGGGTCAAGTATTTATTTTTGAAAATCAAAAGAGAGAAAGTCTACGTTATGCAGATCCCATCAATAATTGGGAAGAGAGACTTCAGGAAATTGGGGATCAGATAGAAACGATTGAAACTGAAATCAACACACTCAATGCCCAAGGAAAAGAGATAACACCCGAAGAGAGCGCCACACTTTCTCGTCTAGAAACCAATCTGAACGAGGCACAAATACGCTACACAGAAACCTTCAACAATCTGAATGATTTGCAAATCAAGCAAGCTAAAGAAACAAGTAACCTCATTCAAATTGAAGAAGCCAAACCCCATGAAATTCCCATTCGTCCCCGTACAGAAACAAATGTTTTGTTGGCCGCAGCGGTTGGGGGCATGATAGCAGTGGGCATTATCTTCCTCATCGAATACTTGGATGACACCATAAAAACTCCTGATCAAGTATTAGAAAAGACGAATCTGGCCACGTTAGGTGCGATTGCCATCATCAAGGATCACACAATCGGTTCAGGCTTAATCACACAAAACGCTCCACGCGATCCTATCTCCGAAGCGTATCGCATCATACGAACCAACTTGAGTTTTTCCACAGTCGATAAAGAACTCAAGAGTTATCTTGTTACCAGTGCCTCACCTGGAGAAGGTAAATCAACCACAGCCGCGAATCTGGCTGTGGTTTTGGCGCAAACAGGGAAAAAAGTGGTGCTGATTGACGCAGATTTGCGGCGCCCCATCCAACACAAGATATTCAACTTACCCAATAACATGGGGCTTACCACGTCTATTCTCGATGGTCGCACACCAGTGACGGCTCATTTACAACAAACCAAGATCAGTAATCTTGGTTTGCTCACCAGCGGTCCAATCCCGCCAAATCCCTCTGAATTGCTTAACTCACGGCGAATGCAAGATGTGCTAAAAGAACTCGAAGACAATTCAGATTTGGTCATTTTTGATACGCCTCCTGTGCTGACTGTAGCTGATGCCTCAATCATTGGACCACAAGTCAATGGGGTGCTGCTGGTTATTAACACAGGACGTACGAGACAAGAGGCGTTTATCAATGCAGTTGACAGGTTACGCAGAACGGGTACCCATATTTTTGGGGCTATCTTCAATAGGGTGAAGCTAGATCGCTCCAGCTATGGTTATTATTATTACTCGTCATATGAATACAATGCGAAATCCAAGAAGCGCCGTTCAAGAAGATTATCTAAATCTTCTAGAATCCCTAGTTGGATAACAAGTATCATCAAACGATCATGAGTCAGGGTGCAGCTTCTCGAGCAAATAAAGCCTCTAATTGGCTCATTTTAATAGGCTTTTTGTGGATCTTATTAGGTGGCGGTCTCATTTTTTATCAGCTGATCGTTCCACCATCAGTAACAGTGCAATGGGATACCGAAACAGAAATCAACACGGCTGGCTTCAATTTGTATCGGAGCGAATCTGAGAAGGATGATTATATTCTTATCAATGAGACGCTGATTGATAGTGAGGGTAACTCTGTTTCTGGGGCTTCATACGAATATGTCGATAGTTCAGTCGAGCGGGGAAAGACATTCTATTACCTGCTCGAAGAAGTGCAGATTGATGGACAGGTAAACAGGTATGAAGATGAAAAATTTTTGTATGCAGTCCCTGGATTATCGGGGTTAATTGTGCTGCTGGCAACGGTCGTTATTGTTGTCGGGTTAGCATTGTTGGTGATGGGATTTAAAGAATCAAGAAATTAGGCATCATGTTTTAATGAATAATTATCCAATCATTCATCCTGGATTAACCTGGCGACTGTTAGATGGTGAAGCCGTTATTGTTTCACCCGTAACAGGGGAAATTCGGGTCTTAAATCAAGTGGGTGCAGAAATATGGCAGATGGTTGCCAATGATTTCACTTTTGCCCAAATTGTTTCTGCCATCACGAAGCAATACGGTCTGTCGGCCAAAGAAGCAGAGTCAGATTTATCAAATTTTTTAGTTGATCTAGAAGATCGTGGATTAATTTCTTGGCAAAAATAGCCAATAAATTTTCTGAGGGGTTACATATTATGTATCACTGGAAAATGTTCAAAATTGGATTACCACTTGTTTCTTCAATATTTTTGTTAATTGGCGTACTCTTTTCGCTCCAAGCTGAACCACTACCTCAAACTGAAATCACGCCTCCTGAGACTGTTGACGTCCCCACGCAAACAGGTGTTTCTATTTTAAAGCAGGATAATGATGGGCTTTTGATTGCCTTGAATACGGCCATCATCAATTCCACCAATGATGTTTATCTGTTGCAGCATGAATTGAATGCCAATATCCAAGAACCTGGGGCACCGGCATTGCCTTACTACTCAACATTTATTGCGCTCCCCCCGGAGGCCAATGTCTCTATCACCGTTACCCCAATTGAAGTCCATACGGTAAATAATGTGGTTATTCCAGCAGTTGAAGCGCCGACTTTATCGTTTATTAACTATGATGAGGAGTCTCCTTTCCCGGTAACGGCCGTTACTCCGCAAGTCGCCTCTGACAAAACAGAGCAAGCCATTTACCCCGCTTCAACACAATTCCCCAACACCATCTATCAACTCTCTGAGCCCATGTATTTCCGAGATATACGTCTTGTTAAACTAGATTTATTCCCTTTGCAATACCGCCCCCAACAACAAGAAGTAACGCAAACCTCTCAAATGCTCGTTAACATTCAATTTCATGGGGCAAAATTCGACAACTTACAGCCAGCTCCAAGCGTGCATGACATCTATCACAACAGCCTGGCTCATAAGATATTGAATTTTGAACAAGGGAAAGCATGGCGCAGTTTACCTTCCTCGATGCAAGCTACTGGAGACAACAAAGCCTCTGCGAGCCTGGTTTCTCTTCCGGCGGGGGCAACCGCCTACAAAATCGAGATCGATCAAGATGGCATCTACGACATAACAGGACAAGATTTGACAAGCGCTGGCATGGCGATCAGCAACGTCAATCCTGACCATATTGAATTCATGTCAAGGGGTGAACCTGTGGCGTATGAATTTATTAAAAATGGCGCCAATGCAGGCATAATTGAGGCAAATGACATTATTCGCTTTTACGGAGAAGGCGTGAATGGCTCACGCCGGGAAAAACAGTTCCTCACCCATAACATCTATTGGTTGTGGTCTGATCCTGATGGCTCATCAACTTCCATCGACACCCTGCCCAATAACCCAGACGCTGATTTGGCAACCTCCTTCATTGACTCCATCACAAGAGAAGATGAAAACTACTTCTTCAGCACCTGGACAGATCAGTGGGAGCAATTCCCAAATGAACCTGATTCCTGGTATTGGGCACATTTGAGAAGCCCAACCTCTCAAAATTATGAAATAGAACTGCCAGATCCAATCCTGGAAGACACGCAGGCCACCACATACACTGTTGAGGTTTTGACCCGGGAAAGCTATGTAAATGAGTTTAATTACTCAGTAGAAGTCTGCTTGAATGGGACATTCGGCTGTGTGCAAACGACATGGACAGGCCATCAAAATGTCAATATCATGAATACGGTTCCCATGACATCTTTAGTTCCTGGGACAAATGAATTCACCATCAACCTTTCCAATTCTGTAGCCCCCGACAGTCGAGTTCGCCTTTTCCTCAACCGCATTACAGTTGAATACCTGCGTTCCTTGAAAGCAGTGGATGACGAATTGTTCTTTACGGATGCTGTGGGTGGGCGCACAATGATTGTGCAAGATTTCAGTGAAGGCGAGCCCGACAACATCTTGGTGTGGGATATTACGACTCCACTTAACCCCACCCAAATCGCCTTAGATTATGATGACATCTTAGAAAATAACGGCCGTTATACCTATACCATTGGGATCCCAAACACCACAACCACAACACAACAATACATCGCCACAACCGTATCAAACACATTATCACCCGATCATATTAGTCAATATCAAGTGCCAACAACCATAGAACCCGTTGACGGCGCTGACTGGGTTGCCATATCTTACAAAGATTTTCTACCCCAAACACAAAATCTAGCTGAACACCGGGCACAAGCAGCGTATGGCGGCATGAAAACCCATGTTGTTGATATTGAAGATGTCATCAATCTTTACTATCATGGGCTGGCAATGCCAGAAGCCATCCATGCCTTTTTAGAAAACTCATTAACCTGGCCCACAAAACCGAGTTACGTTGTTTTAATGGGAGATGGCGTTGTGTCACCACGGCACCTACCCTGTGCAGCTTATTGCTACAGCGACTGGGACGTGAATGCACAGAATTTTGTGCCAACCGACATACAGTTTATAGATAGATACCAAGGGTTAACCCCCACAGACAGCACATACGTATTCTTAGTCGGAGATGATCTTCTAGCAGATATGGCAATTGGTCGTTTAGCCGCAGAATCCATTAGCCAGGCTGAAGCCATGGTCGATAAAATCATCCGCTATGAAGAGAATTTGCTCGCCAAAGTCCCCGGCTACCAACGAGTTCTCTTTATTGCAGATAACCCAGACCCCGACGCTGGCGGCAATTTCTGCGATACCAACCTCGAGCAAACTGGCTCATTAATCCCAGCAGATTACGAACAAACCCATTTGTGTAGAGAAGATTACGCAAACGATGTCGCTTTTACAGAAACGATCAAAGCCGAAACATATCCGGGAGCTGCCATTCTAACCTATCGCGGCCATGGTGCGATTCACGCCTGGGGCAACTCGCCTAGATTTTGGAGCGCAGATTCATCGGTAAGTGACGAAGCGCTAAAACGCACATGGGCCAATCACTTAAGCCAAAAACCTGTCGCCATCCTCAGTGCAGATTGTTTAGATGGATATTTTGCCTTGCCTGGGCATTCCGGTTTGAGCGAAAGATTCATGAACCTGGATGAGTATGCCGGAGCAGCCGCTCATTGGTCATCATCTGGATTGGGTCTTGATCACGAACATACCGCTCTCCTGGAAGGATTTTATGAAAGCTTGTTTGGCACGGAACAAATCCGTCTCGGAGACGCCACAAATTATGCTAAACTACATTTTAGCTTGAGTGCAAATTATGCTAAATCTGAGATGTATAGCTTTAATCTACAAGGAGATCCAGCCATGCAGATTAACGTCCTCGATCTCAGTGTTTTTCTGCCTGTTATCATCAGATAAAATCCTATTGTCATCAGATCATAAAAGGAAGAATTAGTGGACAATATTTTTACCAAAACAGCCATCTTCATCGTCTTGCTCATCATTATCTTGGCGTTCGTGGGCACGCCTGCCTCCGCTAATGAACCGACAGCTGTTGGCTTGGAATCTTTTACGTTAACTCCGCTCAACAATGCTGTGCGCATTGATTGGGAAACAGGCAGCGAATCTGGCACCCTGGCATTCATAATTAAACGGGGCACAAATGGCAGCGAACAACATTTAGATTATCTAGGTGACAATGGCTTCATATACGCCGAAGGTGGCGTGGCTATCGGTCATGATTACTCTGTGACAGACAATCAAGTGCAAAATGGCGACACACATACTTACATCTTAGTTGAAATTGAGCATGATAACAGTGAGCATGAACTTGACAGAGCGACTGTAACAGTTGGGATTCCGGCCACAAGTACGCCAGCTATTATACAAACGGACAGCGCAGCAACCTCTACTAGCCCCAGTACCGGCCAGAGTACTGCCACGATTAGACCCACAGCCACAGCTACCTCTGCTTCAGGAGCCGACAATTCTATAAACGTGCCCACCAGCACGCCCCGCAGAATTGTTACAGTGACCCCCCGGCCGACTGCGACACCTAAAAACACGGCAGCACCAACGGCTGCCATTGTCAGCAACAGCAGTTCTAGCAATCAAGGGAACAAATCTCAAAGTGAAGCAACCCCACATTCAAGTGCAGAAACTGATACAGCTAATACAAATCCACTTGGTGTAAATGACGTGTTTGCTCAAGATGAAGAAACGACAAGCCCCACGGAAGTTGCCAATGTTTCCTGGTCACAAGCACAAGAAACTTATCCTGTTTCCACACCCACGGCCGTTTCTGTTGATACCTACCCCGATCATCCCAACAGCCCAACGGCTGTAGCGCCAACAACAGACAGCGTGCCAGTTATTGGCAATCCCCAAGGATACAATCCACAATCGCCCGTGGATCAGCCTGAAAACGCTGGGACGTCCAATGCAGATTCTGCGCAAAGTAACCTTTTCTTATGGTTCGGCTTCATTGTCGCTTTACTTATTTTTGCAACAGGTCTGATTGGCTCCATTATTTTATTCACCCGAAAAGCAAAATAACCTATGCTGCTGCTCATCATGTTTGCTCAGACAAAAAACCAACCGATAGGCAGCAGCTTGCCTTAAATTAGGACAAAGGATGCCATTATTTTTTAAGAGAAAAGCAAACCAGTTGAGACAACTGACATACCAGTCCTGGCTTCTCATAGGGTTGGTATGTTTTCTTTTTCTGGTAAGCTGCCATGATTCCCCTCCGCCAAGAACAGGTGATGCTGCCGACAACAGAGCAAAAATCGAAGTTAGCAAGGATGGCTTCTACCGCATCAGTGAAAGCGATTTAGCCGATTCAGGGCTTTTGTTCGACTTGTTTTCAGAATCATCATTGATGTTAACCTCACAAAATGAACCTGTCCCTTTTTATTTTGATGAAGATGCGCTTGTTTTTTATGGACAAGCACCAACAAGCCGATACTCCGCCACCCGGCCATACATTTTGTCTCTTGGGGATGATGGCGTTTTGATGGAGGAAACGGCCGTTTCCCCAGCCCTATCCTCAGCCCAGCAAATTGATACCATCACCACGCATCTCCATTTAGAAGAAAACCACCTTTACGAATCTCAAACCCGTCCCCACAGCGAAGATGATGTTTGGTTTTGGGAAACCATTCGGCAAGGGAAAAGTTTCCCCATTTCAGTGGCACTGCCAGAGGTCACGGATGGCGCGGGAGAAATAACCATACAACTGATTGGTGTCTCCTACAATCCAGAAGTTGACAACGATCATGACGTAAACATCTTAATCAACGGCAGCCCGCTCGGTTCTATTCAATTTGATGGCGAAATAAGCCACACCGCTTCTCTAACTATTCCACCGGGCACACTTAAAAGCGGTCAGAACGAGATTGTTATAGACAATGCCGCAGAAGGGGCCGCGTTTTTAGACATTATGCAGCTCAACTGGATTGATCTAGCCTACAATGCCCCCACAACGGCCGTTAACGACGCCCTCTTCCTCGAATCCATATCCGGGAAAGTCAACTTGTCGGGATTTAGCGACACCCCCCTCTTGTTTGACATCACCCAACCCAACTTGCCTCGATACATCCCACAGGCTGCTCCTGGCCAAGACCCGCTTCAACTATCCATCACTGCAGACCAAAGCATAGCAGCCATCGGCCCCAAAGGCTTTAGCGATTCCGCAACCATACATCCTGTGCGCGACAGCGATTGGCAAGCAGATAACCACCAGGCAGACCTGCTCATCATCACCACCGACGAGCTGATGCCGCCGCTCGAATCCTTAAAAGAGGCACGAGAAAGTGAAGGGCTATCAGTAGAAATCGTGCCCACACAAGAAATTTATGATGCATTTGGCGGTGGCGAGGCATCACCAGACAGCTTAAGCGCCTTTATCAAGCATACGCAAACAAACTGGCAGGAACCTAAACCACGCTACCTGCTCATAGTTGGAGACGCCACCTCAGATTATCAAAACTATCTTGACCTGGCTCCACAAAACATTGTGCCCGCCCCCATGGTGCCAGTCTCCTACAGCGGGGAAACGGTCAGCGATTCTGCCCTCACAGATATTGACGGCGATGGCAAACCAAACATGGCCGTGGGACGCTGGCCTGTTAACACGCCAGCAGAAGTGGCATCGCTAGTCCAAAGAACGTTAGCTTACGAACAAGGAACGGCCGTTAACAAAGTATATTTCGCCGCAGATGGCACCGAATCCCAATTCCAGCATATGGCCAAGTCCATCGTCGAGAACAGCCACCTACCAGAATCAGGCGTGCATATCGCCATCGCCCCCCAAGCAGATGAAGTCACCACTGTTTTGAACGAGGGAGCCTGGCTGGTAACCTATGTAGGTCATGGCAGCTTGCGGCAGTGGGGAAAAGATGAGGTCTTCACCCAAGAAGCCGTAGCCAACCTCAAGACCCAAACACCACCCATCATTATCCAGTTAACATGCCTCACGGGCTTGTTTACGCAGCCTGAACAAACATCCCTCACCGAAATGTTACTCACACATGAAACAGGTCTAGTGCTATCGGTAGCCGCCACCAGCTTAACACTCTCAGGCAATCAAGAACCCTTTGCCACCAGTTTGATCCAACAGTTAAACGATCCAACAGTGGCACGCATAGGAGATGCCTTCCAGGCAGCCAAATTATCTTTAGATATTGAGAATGAAAGTTTTAGAGAGATTAGCGACACATTTGCCCTATTTGGTGATCCGAGCGCCAAAATTGTACGCCCCAATTCCGGGTGACCATCTAAAACTTACTCCCCGTTCTTCAGCGATAACGGTCACTTGAGATGCATCCATCAATTCCATCACTTATTTATGGATGCGCACCTAACGTGGATAATTCTTGTTATGGTAGCAAATAAAAAGCAAGAAAAATTAAAGCCTTCCCCCCAGAATCATATTTGGTCCTGGCTTAACTTGCTCTTAACGGCCGTTTTAGTTGGTGTGGGCATCTGGTATGTAGCACAGCGCGTCACCCTGGCCGAACTGGTAGACGCTCTCAAAAATGCAAACCCGCTCCTCATCATCCTCAGCTGCGTGAGCATCATAGTCACGCTCATCATCAAGGCGTGGCGCTGGCAGCTATTACTCAGCCAACCTGACGACAAACCGGCATTCGCTCCTCTTTTTTGGGCTTTCAACCTGGGATCATACGTCAATCTGATTTTGCCATTTTTGCGGATGGGGGAAATTGCCAGACTGTTTGCCGCCGACTGGATGGTGCAAATAGGGAAAGCACGCGCCCTGGGCACCATTGTCGTCGAAAAAATTCTTGACCTGATGATGTTGGCACTCACCCTTTTAGTGATTTTGCCCTTCGTGATTTTGCCTGAGTTTGTTGAGAACCCACTGCCCATGGTAACGGCCGTTTCTCTTGCTTCCGGTTTCGTGTTATACATCCTGGCCTTTCATCCCAAACGAGTGATTCACCTGAGCCGTCGAGTTTCTCGTTTACTGCCCTCAAAACTAGAAAAGCGCGTCAATCATTGGTTCGTCGCGGGGCTAGAAGGCTTAAACGCCCTGCACCACCAAAAACAAATAGTTATCATCATTTCACTCTCCCTTTTGCTCGCCTTTTCAGCCGTTCTCAGCCCATTTTTACTATTCTCCGCCTTTCACCTTGAACTGGGTCTGCTAGAAGCAGCCCTGCTCAATCTGGTGGTAACACTTGCTATCGCGCCTCCCTCCACTCCAGGCAAAATCGGCATTCTCAATGGCACAACCGCGTTGGTACTGCTGAGTTTAGGTATCCACGATGAAGCGGTGCTTGTCAGTTACTCAACCGTATACTACCTTGTCATCGTTCTGCCCATTATCACATTTGGCAGCCTGGCTGTCTCACGCACAAAATGGAAATGGCAGAGGCCTGACGAATCATGAAAATCTCCGTCATCATTCCAGCCCGCAATGCCGAAAAAACAATTTCTACCTGTTTAGAGGCACTCAATCGACAACAAAACATCGATCCCTCTGAATTTGAAGTGATTGTGGTTGATGATGGCTCTACAGATAACACCAAAGATATTTGCCAGAATTTCAACAACGTCACGTACCTACGGCACGCAGCGTCTAAGGGAGCTGCCGCAGCACGAAACAAGGGCTTAGGCATAGCCAAAGGGGACATCATCTGCTTCACAGACGCAGATTGTGAACCCACGGCAACCTGGCTTTACCATCTCATTCAACCCTTCTCCCATTCAGAAATATCTGGATGCAAAGGGATTTATGCCAGCAGACAAAAGGAAATTGTGGCTCGGTTTGTGCAAATCGAATATGAAGATAAATATGACCTGTTGAAAAAACAATCTTACATTGATTTCATCGACACCTATTCTGCTGGCTACCGGCGCGATATGCTCACCGAAAATGATGGCTTTGACGAACGCTTTCATTACACCGAAGATCAGGAACTCTCTTTCCGACTAGCAGCCAAAGGGTATCAATTTGTATTCCAGCCAGAAGCTGTTGTCTTTCACCACCACAGCAGTTCCCTTTACGCTTATTTCCGCAAAAAATTTTGGATAGGCTATTGGAAAACCCAAACTATTCGCCGATTTCCAGAGCGAGTGGTTAAGGATTCGCATACGCCCCAGGTGATGAAACTTCAAATTGGGTTGATGGCCTTATGGCTGGGTATGACAATGTTGCTCCCGATAACGGCCGTTTTTATTTCCACCTTCCTCTCTCTGGTTGGGTTAGCATGGCTCGCCGTTCTCATTGCCATTCTATTAACCACCGTTCCATTTACCCAAAAAGCAGCCAAAAAGGATAGCCATGTTGCCCTCGTTTCACCCTTTTTGCTGGCAGCCAGAGCCTTAGCTTTAGGATTAGGCACAGCCTGGGGACTGTTGAAACCAAAAGCAGGCATCCTGGAAGCAAAACCAGGCATAAACGGCAGCAAATACATCATCAAACGCCTGGTTGACCTCATGGGCAGCCTGGTGGGTCTCTGTTTCACGTTGTTGGTCACGCCAATGATCGCCTTGGCGATCAAACTCGATTCATCAGGTCCCATCTTCTTTAAGCAAAAGTGTGCTGGGCGTGAAGGCAAACCATTTACGCTTTATAAATTTCGCGCCATGACGGCTGCGGCAGCACAGCCACAAGAGCATCTTATTGAGCCAGACAACTTAAAAGAGCCACGGCTCAAGGCAAAAGATAATCCCCGGCTAACCCGCGTGGGTCGTTTTCTGCGTCGTTGGCGGCTGGATGGGCTGCCCCAGTTTTGGAACTGTTTCATAGGCCAGATGAGCCTCGTGGGTCCCAGACCAAAGTCGATACGTGTTGTGTCTGACTACAATGCCAAACAAAGGCAAAAGCTCACAGTCAAGCCAGGCATAACCGGCCCAATGCAGCTCAATGAACGGGAAGATTTACCCTTAGCTGATTGCGTTTCCCTAGAAATAAACTATATCCAAACCTACTCTGTGAAAACAGACTTCATCATCTTGGCCAAAACGATTCGTGCAATTATTCGAGGTGATAAGGACTGACGACGACATACAAAATTGTATCGTCAGTTTCCAGAAACGGTGGCGTATTCATGCGACAAAAGCGACGAAGCCAGCTAAAAAATCAGGCAGGCATGGTGGCCGGCATCCTGGCCGCATCGATGGCCTTGAGTGTATATTGGCTCACGTTGGCTCCAGACATAAACTGGGCTCATTATGGCGTTGATGGTGGGGACTTGATAACGGCCGTTCTCACTCGTGGCAATCCGCATCCTTCTGGGTATCCCACCTATTTGCTCTTAGGCTACCTGGTCGAATTTATCCCGCTTTGGCCTATCGCTCACCGCTTTAACCTCTTTTCAGCCATGACAATGGCTGGCGCAGTCGGCATCTTAACCCTAACCACACCCCATACGGCTAACACCACCAGCAAAAACAACCATATCCAGCGCTTGCTGCCAGCAGCAGCCCTTAGCCTCACATTTGCTTTTTCATATTTAGTTTGGGGACAAGCGATCATCACAGAAGTATACGGTCTCTATCTGTTATTTTGCGCCTTTTTGCTGTGGGCATTGCTGCAAAAAAAAGCAGCCTGGCTGACTGGCTCATTACTAGGCCTGACCATAACAGCACACCCCACCGGCATCTTTTTTCTACCACTCGCTTTATACAAAACAAAGCGCAGGCAATGGCCTACGTTATTTTTCGGGATGTTAATTGGACTGCTTCCGTTTGCGCTGCTCCCCTTTTTATCAAGTGGAGATAGTCCCGTCGCCTGGGGTGATTTACGGACGGTTTCCGGGTGGTGGTGGCTGGTCAGCAGCCAGATATACCGGGGATATGCCTTCAGCTTCCCTCCCGCTGAATGGTCTTCCAGAGCAGCGGAATGGGGGCAGATTATGGGGTCTCAATTCACTTGGGCAGGCCTCCCTTTGATTATCTTAGGCTTTGTTTTCGTAAAACCTTCGCGTCGTCAAACGAACCTATGGCTCTTATTAACGGCCGTTTCCTTCTTCATCTTTGCCTTTTTTTACCAAACCAACGACGCCATCATTTTCACCCTGCCAGCGTGGTTATTATTAAGCCTGCTCCTTTATCCAGCTTATGAAAAATTAGGGTGGTTAGCTTTTGCTTTACCCCTCACTTTGATTTTGATAAACTTTGATACCAATCATCTCAAACATGATCATTTAATTCGCAATCACACTGAATCATTGCTGGCGGACATTCCTGATAAAGCGATAGTAGAAACACCAGGAGATCCAACCATTTTCACACTTTGGTATTTTGTGTACGGGGAAGAACAACGAACAGATTTGATCCCAGTCGATAGAGACCTGTTTGCTTTCACCTGGTATCGAGATCGGCTCCAGCATCTACATCCTAATCTTCAAGGTCTGGAAGAAGATAACATTCAAAGATTTCGCCAGTTGAATCATCTCAATCACCCTTACTGTTGGGCCAGTCTGGCACAGGAAGATTTAGACAAACACCGAACATATTCTCTATCTTGTCAATAAATAATATAAAGACACATGACATCTGAAAGTACACCTCATCCAACAAAACAAAAGCGCATCATCTTTTGGGCACTGTTTATTCTCATCATCGTTTTTGTCGCCTGGCTGGGCATCAAAACATGGCGAATTTATCGCACTGGACAAGCCTTACTCGATAGAAAAACAGAAATCGAAACATTGGTAAGCGCTGGTATCACAAACATCGATCCTGAAAAAGCAGAAAGTTTAGTGATGGATACCCGGGCAGATATTCACACCTTAAAAAGCGAAACGGCCGTTTTCATGCCATTAACCCCTTATCTAGGATGGGTACCCAAAGTGGGGCCAACGCTTACAGCCGCCCCCGCCTTCATGGCTATGGCCGAATCCGGCATCGACGCAGCCGCATACGCCATACGTGGTCTCAAGCCCGCTTTAATCATTTGGCAAAACCCCAGGGAAACAGAGGCAAGTATGCTAAGTCAGCTAAGTGAGGTTTTAGTAGATGCTGCCCCTGACCTGGCGGCCGCAAACCATGAGTTAAGCGAAGTGGCAGCAGCCCGTTCACACATCACGAACACACAAGAGCAACCAGAACAAATCCAAACATGGCTCAATCTAAGTGATACGTTACTGCCCTTTGCGCAAAAAGGGTTGACATTAACGGCCGTTCTCCCAGAAATGTTAGGTAGAAATGGCGCAAGAACATACCTGGTCATCGCTCAAAATCAAGATGAACTGCGCCCCACTGGTGGGTTTATATCCGGTGCTGGCACCCTTGTAGTGGAAAATGGCAGCATCGAAAACCTACACATGGTAGATGCTTACCGCATCGACAACTGGCAAGAAAAGCCTTACGATTTCCCCCCCCAACCCTTTTATGATTACATGGGAATTGACTTGTTCCTGTTCCGCGATTCCAACTTTTGGCCAGATTTCCCCACCTCTGCCGAAAAAGCAATGGATCTCTATAGCTATGGACAGGATCTCCCCCCGCTTGATGGCCTCATCGCCCTCGACCAAGAGTTCTTCAGACTGTTAGTCGAAGCCACCGGTCCAATTTTCATTGAAGAAAGTAACCTAACGATCACCTCGCAAAACAGTATCGAAACATTACAAAACGCCTGGTCACAAGGATCTGTCACAGGCGAAGATGAAGAAAGCAACGCCGATTGGTTTAAAAACCGAAAAGCCTTCATCGGAATCTTCGCCACAGCCATCCTCGATTACATAGAAAACGACTTCAGCGCAGTCGATCCATTACGCCTCATACAAAACATACAAAAAGCCATTGACGAAAAACACATTCAACTTTACATGCGCGATCCAACCGTCCAGTCAAAACTCGACGACATCAACTGGGACAACCGTTTAGAAAACCAACAGGGGCAAGACTTCTTGGCGATAGCAGAAACCAATATGGGATTTAATAAAGTAAATCACATCATCGAACGCTCAATCCATTATCACGCCACGCTCGATGCAGATGAGGGAGGAACGGCAAAACTCAACATCACCTACACACATCCTGGCCAAGGGAAAATAGAAGATTGCATTCAGTTTGATTGGGGAATCTACAACACAGGTGGCAATTATTTAGAGCTTACCGACCGTTGTTACTGGAACTACCTGCGGGTCTACGTGCCTGGAGGTAGCCAGTTAATTTCCGCCACAGAACATACTGTTCCCGGACAAGCTATGCGCAGCGGCAATCCTGTGAACACCACAGCCAACACGTTAATTGAAAAAATCGGACTGACTACCTTTGACAATTTTTTGATGGTACCATATGGGCAAGATGTTACCAGCGAATTTCATTACACCTTACCCAAAATAACAAATTTAGATGGGCAGGGCACACATCAATACCAGTTAACAATTCAAAAACAAGCTGGAACTGGCACAGATCCAGTTGAAGTTCTGATTACACTGCCCCCAGGCAAGACATTGTTAACCGCAGAACCATCGCCCGTTTCTGTCAATGGGCAACAGATTTCCTTCTCATTTGCCCTTAACACAGATAAGACAATATCATTGACTTATCAATAATGATCAAGAGGCCACAATATGTCGCGCAAAATTCTCATTTTAATTTTAGTTGCAGGATTAGCTATTTCATTCTTGCTAAACTCGCATAAGAAAATGACCAAAGTCTATGGCATGCCCAATTTCACCGTGATTACGCGCACCCCCACCCCACCACCGCAAGCACCAACAGCAACGCCCCAAACAAATCCCAGTGATCCCAACCCACCACCTCCCTCCAATGCCACAGATGAACCAACGTCTCCCACCCACACAGTCACCCCAGTGATTGTCACCCAGGTGGCAACACCTGCCGGCGGATACTGGCCAACGGCCGTTGCCTGTGGGACACCACCTACAGTTCAATCCCGAAACAACACCAATGTTCGGTCAGGGCCAGGCACAGACTATGATATTATTGGTCGGTTAGTCCACTTAGAAACGCGCATCATTATCGGCAGGGCATCCAACTCCGAATGGTGGAGCATCCAATTTTCAGACGAGGAAACAGGCTGGGTTGCTAATGATGTGGTAATCGTTCACGGCAATATTAACGGCATTCCCATCCTCCCACCTCCAGAAATCAATGGAGAAACGCCCACGCCCGGTGCGCTTTGGCAACCCACCCCTAACCCTGAATGCCCCGACATACCAACACACACACCAACGCCAACCATAACAGTAGTCCAAACAGCCACTGCCACAGAAACAACAGCACCACCCACGAATACCCCCAAACCAGAAAAAGAAGCGGAAGCCACGGCCACTTCGGTCATCCCCACCGCAGTGGAAACAACGGATAGCACTGAAGCTAAAGCCACCCTCACTCCCCAACCAACGGCCGTTCCCCTGGATGAAGATAACACACCCTCAACAGCAAGCGTATTACCATGCAGCGCCGCCATAATTGGTTTAGCCGCCATCGGCTTCTTAGCCTTCAAACGGATATTCTAAAACAACAAAAACAAGGACAGACATGCACACACAACCGCACAATCTTATGAAACATCAATTGTGGGTCAGCATCCTGATCTTCACGATGCTATTTACAGCTTGCACCAGGGAAAAAAGCCAAATAAGCCAGCCAACAACAGCCGTTCCGCCGCAACAATCGCTAAATGATGAAACGATTGCTGAACCAGCCCTCCATTACACCTACAACATCATTAACAGCTTCCCGCACGATCCCAATGCCTTCACCCAGGGACTTCTGCACCTGGACGGAGTTCTATACGAGGGGACTGGTAGACACGGACTATCAACATTGCGCAAAGTAGACCTGGATAGCGGTGAAATTCTCATGTCTCACGCCTTGTCAGATCAATATTTCGGTGAAGGCATCACAATCTTTGAAGACAAAATTTATCAACTGACCTGGCAAAGTCATACTGGCTTCGTATACGACCAAAATACATTTGAACAGCTAGACACCTTCACCTACCCCACTGAAGGCTGGGGCCTCACGCATGACGGACAACAACTCATCATGAGCGATGGCTCCAACACCCTCTTTTTCCTGGATCCAGAAACGCTCCAGGTCACGCATCAAATTTCTGTCGTAGATACACAAGGCAATCCCATTACCCGGCTCAATGAACTGGAATACATCAATGGTGAGGTGTATGCAAACATCTGGCAAACAAACGAGATCGTGCGCATTAACCCGCAAAATGGGCAAGTCACAGGTTGGATCAATCTATCAGGATTGCTCGATCCAGGCATGCTCACACAGCCAGTCGATGTACTCAATGGCATCGCTTATGATGAAGAAAACGGCCGTTTATTTGTAACCGGCAAATTATGGCCCACACTCTTTGAGATAGAACTAGAAGAAACGGCCGTTGCCTACCCCAGTCCATAAATAATCGCTGGTTCATCAGCACCCAACAAACATCATCACAAGAAATTCTCAAAAAGAATATCACCAAACACAACACATTCCCCACCTCATTCCATACTCGAGAGGAATATTGCCAATCACATTAAACCCAGTATAATTCAGAAAAAAATGCCGGGCGTATCCGGTAAGATTGAGAGGCACAATATTTTGGCAACAAATTCAATAGGAACGGGGAGCGGTGCCACAGGGCACCCCATGGATTTTTTATTAACAACTGACTTTAATTTACCTAAAGCAGGAGAAATTCGGCAAGGCATCATTGTTTCCAACCGAAATAACGAGCTTATTGTTGACATTGGCTCCAAATCCGAAGGCATCATTTCTAACAGAGAAATTGATAACTTAGACAAATCCGTCAAAGAAAAACTGACTCCAGGCGCAGAAATACCAGTTTTCGTCGTTGAGCCAGAAGATGCCAGCGGAAACACCATACTATCATACGTAAAAGCAGCTGCTCAACAAGATTGGCTTGATGCAGAAAAGCTAATGAAAGCCAAGAAGATTCATACCGGCGCAGTAGTAGGTAACAATCGCGGTGGCTTATTAGTTGCAGTGGGTCATATTCGAGGGTTTATCCCCAATTCCCAACTGATTCGTAATCGAAACAACGCATCCCAATATGAACTAGGTGAGGAAATTAGTGCAAAAGTTATCGAAGTCGATCAAGAACGTAACCGCCTGATTCTATCCGAAAGAGCAGCAGAGCAAGAACTTCGCCAGTCCAAAAAAGAAAAACTATTAAAATCAATGACAGAAGGCGATATTTATGATGGTAAAGTAGTTAACCTGGCAGATTTTGGTGCCTTTGTGGACATTGGCGGGGTAGAAGGCTTAGTTCACCTCTCCGAATTAAGTTGGAAACGCATTAACAATCCGTCAGAAAAACTAAAAGTTGGTGACACAATTAAGGTTTATGTGTTAAAAGTAGACCATGAGCGTCAGCGGCTTGCATTAAGTATCAAAAGATTAGAAGCAGATCCTTGGACATTAGTTTCAGAACAATATCATGTAGGACAACTAATGCCAGCCAAAATCACAAAACTAACAAATTTTGGCGCATTTGCACGACTTCAGGATGAGTACGAACTAGAAGGACTCATTCACATATCAGAACTTTCAGAAGATCATATTACACATCCCAGGGAAATAGTAAAACCTACCCAAGATGTAACCGTTCGTATCATTCGTATCGATTCTGAACAGCGGCAGCTTGGTCTAAGCATTAAACAAGTTTCCTCCGAAAAATTCATGGAAGCCGACCTCGAAGTATTAAATGCCGCTTAAACCAAGTCCATCTCCGTGTTCAGTGAACCCGAGGTAAAAACCGGTGAATTCTAAAAATTGGGAAAGATTCACATCACGCGCTCGTCGCGTTTTAAGCTTTGCACAAGAAGAAGCAGAACGACTGAACCATAACTACATCGGCAGCGAACATGTTCTCATAGGCTTACTACGAGAAGAAGGTGGCGTTGCCGGACGAGTTCTCCGTGAACTTGGTTTAGATGTTGTCCGCGTTCAAGCCATGGTTGAGCGCCTATCTAGCACCCCCACCACACCCGCCCCCACCATAAAAACCGAACTCTCCCCCAGCACAAAACGGCTGCTTGAGCTAGCGGTGGAAGAAGCGCGTAGAATGGGTCAGCATTATATAGGCACAGAGCATCTGCTCTTAGGTATGGCTCGCCAAAACGAAGGCGTGGCCATTGACGTGTTGCGCAAGTTTGGCATTAGCGCAGAGCAAATTCGCCGCCAAACAAAACGTATGCTCAAAGAAAGCCCCGTCACCTCCGTTGAAGGAGCCCCAGCATCAAAACGCGCCAAAAAAGAGAAAAGCAAGACGCCCATGGTGGATCAATTAGCCACCGATCTGACCGCCTTAGCTGAAGAAGGTAAGCTCGATCCTGTGATTGGTCGTCAAACAGAAATCGAACGTGTCATACAGATTTTAGCACGCCGCACCAAAAACAATCCCGCCCTCATTGGTGAGCCAGGCGTTGGCAAAACAGCCATCATTGAAGGTCTGGCACAACGAGTGATTGCCGGTCGTGTACCAGAGATTCTTCATGGAAAACGAGTACTTCAATTAGATGTTGGCAGTTTAGTTGCTGGCACCATGTATCGTGGTCAATTTGAAGAACGCCTAAAACGAGTTATCGACGAGTTAAAAGCCAGTGATGCCATCTTGTTCATCGATGAAGTTCACATGTTAGTTGGTGCCGGCTCCGCTGGAAGCTCTGTAGATGCCGCCAATATCTTAAAACCATCCCTCGCCCGCGGAGAATTACAGTGCATTGGGGCAACCACCCTGGAAGAATACCGGAAATATATTGAAAGCGATGCCGCCCTTGAACGTCGCTTCCAATCCGTTCACGTCGATGAGCCCACCTCAGAAGAGACCATCCAAATTCTAAAAGGGATTAAAGGGGCATACGAATCTCATCACAACCTCACCATCTCTGAAGACGCGATTGAGGCAGCAGTTAATTTGTCTACACGCTATGTGACTGAACGCTTCCTGCCTGATAAAGCAATCGATCTGATTGATGAAAGCGCATCCCGTGTTCGTATGTATCGTATGCCGCAGCCAGCCGACATCGAAGATGCCTATAAAGAGCTGCAAAACGTGCGTGAAGAACGGGCGTTCGCGCTCGAAAAAGGTCAAGCTGAGGTTGCCGAAAATTGGCACCTCCGTGAAGAAGAGATCCAGCAGCGTTTAAATAAAATGAGAGCCAGTTCGTCTCCTGAAGAAGGCACCAAAGTTACCGCAGAAGATATTGCTGAAGTGTTGGCAATGTGGACAGGAATTCCTGTTTACCAGTTCACAGAAGAAGAATCAGCTCGATTACTCCGTATGGAGGAAGACCTGCGCAATCACATTGTTGGACAAGAAGAAGCGATTGAGGCCATATCCAAAGCGGTACGTCGAGCGCGAGCAGGCCTTAAAGATCCTCGCAGACCAATTGGTTCTTTCATCTTCTTAGGACCTACCGGTGTGGGTAAAACAGAGTTAACCAAGGCTTTAGCGAACTTTCTGTTTGGCAGCGAAGATGCCTTAGTCCAGTTGGATATGTCAGAATTTATGGAACGGCATAACGTTGCTCGTCTGGTGGGTTCGCCTCCAGGCTACGTGGGGTATGAAGATGCCGGGCAGCTAACAGAAGCGGTACGCCGTCGTCCTTATTCCATTGTAGTCTTTGATGAAATTGAGAAAGCACACCCCGAAGCCTTTAACCTGTTGCTCCAAATCATGGAAGAAGGTCACTTGTCAGATGCCAAGGGTCAAAAGGTAAATTTCCGCAACGCAATTATCATCATGACATCAAATGTAGGGGCAGATACCATTAAACGGGGACCTAACCTCGGTTTTGCATTCCAGCGTGATGAAACGGTTGAAGAAAAAACACAATATGCTGATATGCGCAAGACACTTATGGATGAGTTGAAACGCCAATTCCGACCAGAGTTTATCAATCGGGTGGACAGTATCATTGTGTTCCGGCAGTTATCTCAATCTGATATTTGCAAAATTGTCGATTTTATTTTGGCTGAGGTCAACGAAAGATTACTTGACCATGAACTCAGAATTGAAGCGACGGATGCAGCACAAAAGTGGCTGGGTGAACATGGCTATGATCCTGAGTTTGGAGCCAGGCCATTACGCCGCCTCATACAAACTGTGGTTGAAGACCAATTGTCTGATGCTGTCTTGTCAGGAAAATTTGAAGCGGGTCAAGTGGTGTTGATCGATGTAGAAGATGATGAAATTGTGCTTGTCCACGGTGAACAGACAGAGGAAGCTGTGGAAGAGGTCATGCCTGCGCCCTAAAAACAGCGTGTTTTACTAACATTAAAGCCCATCAATTTATGATGGGCTTTTTTTGTATCAATCATTTTTAAGTGCACCCTTCAGACTGTTGACGCTGCGCACCAGGGTTATCTAAAGAAAAAGTAGCTATCTAATACCCTTCAATCTCTATTGGAATGATAATGAGATCATCCACCTCTATGTGATTTGCATCAGAAATCTTATTGATGCTCATCACATCTTCAAGCGATACATCAAACATATCACTGATTGCCGTCAAAGTGTCACCTCTCTGAACTTTATAAGCATATTGAATAGAGCCGTCTGCGCCGGAGACAGGCAGCAAATAAAGATGACCTTGGTGAGCCATTGCAGGAGGGGTATACGTAGGTGGTAATGGTGGTATAGGCGTTGCCTCGGTTCGTGGTGCCCCCTCTTCAGGGGCGATTCCTAACTCTGCATCAACAGCTTCTGTAGACCACTCAATGGGCATAGGCACTGGACTATTTCGCCCTCCACATGCCACAAACACGACGCTCACAACAAGAATTAATAGTAAAACCAGTATTTTGCGCATAAATCCTCCTAAATAACTTGCTCAGGCTCACACGAATTGCAAGTTTCAAGTTTATCTGGTTGATCCATTACTCGTGTGAATTGATCTTTTTATTATAGCAGAGCTGAAGCCCAGATAAAATATAGGCACAAGGTAACATAAAGTAGACAAAAAGGAAAGAGTTCATCACGCATCTACATGATTAAATAGGAAGTAATTACTATTACTTTGCCATGAAGAACAGGCAAAATTCCCCTTGTTGGTATTCGAGGTTAACAAAAGGGACTGAATGCCGATGCGTCAGGCTTACGCGCTAAAACACGTACGACAAAGTGTGTCGTGGGCACTTCTGATATTTATTCTCCAGGGGGTATCCCGATCGTCAAGGCGCCTACTCTAGTAGAAGCAACGGCCAACCCCACCAACATCCAAAATGCTGTCACAGCATGGTGAAATTCCATGTTGAACAAGTAATGGTCAAAAATGCCAGCGGCTAATGCGCCCATCAAGGCTGCATGCAGACCAAGCCAAACTGTGTCAATGCGGGAGTTAGTGCGGATGGTATGCCGATTTAAAAAAGCATAAACAAATACACCAATCATGACAGCAAAAAATGATACCAGCCCCACAACGCCCATGACCTCTGCAATAGTAAAATAAACATTGGCTACGCCTAGATAAATATCAATATCAGGTGCACCCGCAAAACCAACGCCAAAAATCGGATAACGTTGAATTAAAATTAACGCATCCTTATATTCACCAAAACGCATTTGTGTGGCCAGGTCTTGCCCTAAAATGCCTTCTACAAAACGAGAGACATAAGCCTGCGTGAAGGGCAGCGCCAGAAAGATGATGCCGGCTATCGCCATATATGGAATGAGCCGTCGATAACGCAATACTCCAATGAAGGCAAACCCAACTGCTAAACCCAACATGGCACTTCTCGAAAAAGTGAGGATAAGCCCTACCAATATGGTGCCAAAAAGAAAAATGATAAGCCAGCGGGGGAATAACGGCCGTTTGCTCACCAATTGCGGCCCCGCCAATGCACCTATCATCAACAACAAACCGCCTAAAACATTCGGGTCTACGTTCGTGCCAATAGCCCGTTCAGACAGGGCTGGATTCTCTTCAATGTAACGAATCACCCAGCCACCCGGATAACCAAGACGCGTAAGCAGGTTCAAAATGGTATTGGCTGTGTCTTCTGGCGTAAGCCACAACACAATGGCAACCGCGGCCGCGGCTGCCCCAGCCAAGATGACAACCTTTACTAATCGCTCTAATTTGATCCAGGTCGTACAGTAATCGATGATGACCAAAACAAAGGCGAGGCTCAAGATCAACTCAGCAAATTTACGAAGCAACGTGGGCGTTAATGGCCCATGTCCCAAGCCAAAGATAAAGGCAAACACTGCTACCAGGATGAAAATGCCCAGCGGAATCGTTAAAGGTGACAGCACCACAGTGCGCTGCTGTCCGGTCACTAAGCCCAGTGCCCAAATCGCAAAAACAGCACCCAGCGCCAGGTCTAAAAATGTTGGCGTCAACCCTATGTCAATGGGCAGGGTGGCAAAAGGCAGCAAACAAACCACTAAAATGACACCCCAGAAACCCAGCTCAATATCACGCAGCACCACCAGGCCTACGATAATTGCGGCAAGCAAAGCCGCGCCAGCCAAGGGACCGCCAAAAGCCAACACCAGACCACCGATAACGGCCGTTATCCCCAAAACCAGCCCCAACATCCACACAGAACGAGTGGGTTGCTCACGCCAGATATTTTTGTCAGAAATGGGATACTGTTTGCTATCCACTATCCACTAAATAATCCCCAACGCCTTGCCACCTTCAATCATCACATCCGCACAGTAATCCAAATCTTCCTTGGTGTGAGAAGCCAGCACACAAGCACGTAATCGTGAAAGATGTGCCGGAACAACAGGAGCGACCACAGCCTGCACAAAAATACCATTGCGCTGGCAATGATTGGCCAGACGTACAGCCGGCTCCACATCACCACACACAATCGGCACAATCGCAGTTTCTGTCTGCAAAAGATTATAACCAGCATGGCGCAATTTAGTGGCAAACCCTTTGAAATTTTCCTGAACCTTCTTCACCCGCCATTGTTCCTCATCAATGACATCAAAAGCCGCTTTAGCTGCGGCAGCAGATGCCGGCGGTACCGCCGCAGAGAAAATGAAAGCACGCGCCTCATGTTTGAGGAATGTGATCAACTGTTCATTACCCGCCACATAACCACCTGCGCTTGGAATCGTTTTGCTTAACGTCCCCATCTTAATGTCTACCGCATCGGGTGGCAGATCAAAATGTTCCTCAATACCATGTCCCGTCTCACCCAAAATACCGATAGAATGCGCTTCATCAATCATCAAGTAAGCACCATACTTCTTGCATAACTTCACCACCGCAGGCAGATCAATAATATCGCCATCCATACTAAAAACAGCATCCGCCACAACCAACTTACGTTTATCCGGGTCAGCTTGATAGAGACGCCGTTCCAGATGATCCATGTCATTGTGCCGGAAGCGGACATGCTTCGCCATGGACAACATACACCCATCCACAATACTGGCATGATTCAGCTTATCACTGATCACAAAATCCCCCTTGCGCAGCAAGCTGGAAATTGTAGCTAAATTTGTAGCATAACCACTGGAATACGTAATAGCCGCGTCCGTCTTCTTGAACCTGGCAATGCGCTCCTCCAGCTGATTGTGCAAGTCAAGAGATCCAGCTAACAAGCGCACACCGTGAGTGCCCGTGCCATATTGATCGACAGCCGCTTTCGCCGCCGCATTAATCTTGGGATGGCCAATCAAACCTAAATACGAATAACTACCCAGCATAATCATTTCGCCATAATTGATCACATCAACACGGCCGTTTTCCAGCAGCTCTCGCGTCGCTTCCAAGTAAAAGTAAATGCCTTCCTTCTTATAGTAATCAATGTCATGAAGCATTGGGGGTGTTAAGGGAACTCGTTCCCTGGTTTCAGCAATAGTCATCCTTTATCTCCTAACTGTAAATTCCAACTTCTCATTAAAAACTTGAAATCACAAAATTGCTTTTAAGATAATCACTCAATTCTATCTTTCCCAAACTGTTTCTGCCACAAAAAAAATAAACAGCTTGTCAAAGACATAGTTCCTCGCTTAACCATCCCCTGACACACAAGGGCATATCAATCATTTCAGATAAAAAATAGCCCACCCATCATAGAGTGAGCCATTCCACTTTTGTCATTCTCAGGCAGCACTTTTAGCCCAAGGCATCAACCCTGAGTCTAAGACTAAGCCTAATGATCCCGGTCAAGCACCAAATCAATAAGACCCTCCAACTCATCCCGCGCCGCAGATGGCGGCACCCGGTTCAACGCCTCTCGGGCACGCCCGGCCATCTTTTCTGCTTGCATTCTAGCAACATCCACAGCACCAGACTCCCGCAAGCTTTGCATCATGCGCTTGAATGGGTCTGTTTCTTCCTCAACTGGCAGCTCAGCAACGGCCGTTGCGCCCTCCTCGCCACCATTTTGCGCCATAGCCACACCACGATTTTGGCTAATATCAAGACCAGTTGGTTTACCCATCGCCTCCGCATCCCCCACAATATCCAAAATATCATCCACAATTTGGAACGTCAGACCCAAGTTATACGCATACTGCGCCAACGCTTCAACCGTCACCTCACTGGCACCGGCAAACAAAGCCCCCAATCGGCCAGACGCCTCAAACAAACTAGCCGTTTTCAAGCTAATAATTTGTTTATAGGTTTCTCGATCCATCGAGCCAGACTTAGCCGCTGCCGCCTGAAGAGTCTCCCCTTCTACCAATCGAGTACACGCATCAGCAATAATGACATTCGGTTCCACACCATACGGCGCCATCAGCTCATACACCTTTGTAAACAAATAATCACCAGTAAGCAAAGCAAAAGTTCGTCCCCACTGGGCATGAACAGTCACCTTGCCACGACGTGTTAAACTGTGATCATTGATATCATCGTGAACAAGAGTAGCCGTATGAACCATTTCCATGGCCGCGGCCATAGGCACAACAGCATCTAAATCCGTTCCTCCAGCCGCCAAATAGCTCAACAGCACCATTCGTGGCCGTACTCGTTTCCCACCAGAAGTAACGATATGCAAACTCGCATCTTCCAGAACAGAAATGTCACTACGGACAATAGACACCAATTGATCCTCGATAGCTTCCATTCCTCTTTCTAAGATTTCAGTTACCATAATATTTACCTTGTTCACAACTTTCAATCTTTTTTGAACGCTTTGACAGATTATAAAATACAGCCCAATTTACGTCAAGCGCAATATGTGAAACTCTTCCCAACTAGTTAAGATATTTTCAATCTTTTAGTATAGCCCACTCCGCCACGATGATATAAGATTATCCCAGATTAGCAATCTAGATGAGCAATCTAGATCAGCAACAAAGAGAGAGAGAGACAAATTATCTCAACATATCAGGTTAAAAAATCATGCAAGAATTAAAAAAGAAAATTAAAGAAGAAGGTAAAAATCTGGGTCGTGGTATCCTCAAAATCGATAGTTTCCTAAACCATCAATTAGATACCAACCTGATGGAAGCTGTAGGGGCACACCTGGCTAAACGCTTTGCCCACACAAACCCCACACGCATCCTCACCGCAGAAGTAAGCGGCATTATCCCCGCAGTCATGACAGGCAAAGCCATGAACCACATCCCCGTCGTATATGCCCGCAAACATAAACCCATCACCATGATGGAACCCGTTTACATCGACACAGCACCCAGTCACACCAAAGGGGGTGAAGTGATGCTCATGGTCTCGCCCGAATTCCTTAGCGCTGAAGATCGTATCCTCATCGTAGACGACTTTCTAGCCAGTGGCAAAACCATCGATACCCTGGCTCGAATCGTAGCAAGCAGCGGTGCCACCCTGGTCGGCATTGCCGCCGTCGTAGAAAAGCGCTTTGAAGGCGGACGTGAAGCCTTAGCCCATTGGAATGTCCCCATCGAATCAGCCGCTACCATCCTCAGCATGGATGATGGCAAGATTGTTATGACAGAAGATTAACCAATGACCAAAGAAAAATAACCAATAATCAATTGCCACTCATTGATCATTGGTTCCCAAAAAGTAAGCTCATGTCCCCAGAAACCACACAACACGACACCATAGTCGTTCTTGATTATGGTTCTCAGTACTCCCAGCTTATCGCTCGCCGGGTGCGCGAAGCAAACGTGTATTGCGAACTTTTCTCATGGCGCACAGATAAAAACACCATTATGGCACTAAATCCCAAAGGATTCATTCTCAGTGGTGGACCAAACAGTGTCTACGACAAAGGCACACCTACGCTGCCCAATTATGTTTTGAACAGTAGAGTGCCAGTGTTAGGCATTTGCTACGGTATGCAGTTACTCGCCTATCGGCTAGGGGGCAAAGTAGGGCACAGCCTTAAACATGAATATGGTCAGGCAGTTCTTGAGATTGATGAGCCCGAGAACCCACTCTTTCACCATTGGCAGTGGCCAAAATCCGGTGCAAGCAAAGACTTACAACAAGTCTGGATGAGCCATGGGGATAAAGTAGAAGCATTAGCACCAGGATTCCATCCCATTGCTCATACCAGCAATTCCCCATTTGCAGCCGCATTCGCTCCTGAACGAAACTACTACTCCGTACAATTCCACCCAGAAGTAATGCATACACCTCAGGGAAAGGTCATCTTAGAAAACTTTGTAAAGCTAATTTGCCAATGCGCTGCAGACTGGACACCCGCCCATTTCATTGAAGAGCAAGTGGCTAAAATTCGGCAGCAAGTTGGTGCTGGGCGCGTAGTATTGGGTCTGAGTGGTGGCGTAGACTCAGCTGTAGCTGCTGGCCTGCTGCACAAAGCCATTGGAGAACAGTTAGTCTGCATCTTTGTGGATCATGGCATGTTGCGAAAGAACGAAGCGTTACAGGTCATTGATACCTTTGGCCGTGAGCAAGGCATGAATCTTATTGCCGTCAATGCCATCGAAGAATATATGGAAGCACTAGCAGGCATCACCGAACCGGAAAAGAAGCGCAAGGTTGTGGGTGAAAAATTCGTGCGCATATTTGAGCGAGAAGCCAACAAGCTCGGTAAAATCGACTTTTTAGCACAAGGCACTATCTATCCAGATGTGATTGAAAGTGCTGGCAAAGATAAAAAGGATGCCCACGTGATCAAAACCCACCATAATGTTGGCGGTTTGCCTGATGACATGGAATTTGAATTAGTTGAACCGCTAAAACTGCTCTTCAAAGATGAGGTACGCCGCATCGGCACTGAACTGGGATTACCAGACAGCATCATTTGGCGGCAGCCATTCCCTGGGCCAGGTTTAGCGATTCGGTGTCTGGGTGAAATCACATGGACGCGGCTGGAGACATTGCGGGAAGCAGACGCTGTCTTCGTCGATGAGCTGCGCAATGCTGATATGCTCAAACAAGGCACCCAGCAAGCCTTTGCAGTGTTGCTGCCAGTTAAGAGCGTAGGCGTAATGGGTGATGGTCGCACTTACCAGGAAGTGATTGCCCTCAGAGCCGTCACCACTGAGGATTTCATGACAGCCGATTGGGCGCGATTACCTTATGACTTATTGGCCCACGTCAGCCGGCGCATCGTCAATGAAGTGGAGGGTGTCAATCGAGTAGTGATGGATATTACATCTAAACCACCAGGAACAATTGAGTGGGAATAGCGTAACATATTTATTACTATCTTAAACTGCACAACTCCTAACAAAATAGGAAAAGAGAATGACAAACGACATTTCAATTGAAATAGCAAGTATCTTAGGCCCAATACTAATGATCGTTGCCTCATCAGAATACCTGAATCTTAAAGCTTGGAAAAACGTTGATCCAACTGTAGTATCATTAAATGGATTGATTTTCTTAATAAGTGGAATAGTGATTGTCAAATTCCATAATAATTGGAATTTAGATTGGACTTTAGTGATAACAATCTTGGGATGGCTAATTTTCTTGGTTGGGGTATTTAGGTCATTTTTCCCAAATGCAAAGCAAGCACCACAAAATAGATTCACTAAAACCTTTATTATAATTCTTTTCTTGATAGGCAGCTTTTTGACCTACAAAGGTTATATCCATATCCAATAATCTTTACTTTTCGCTAACGCAGCATTGACAAAAAGCTTTGAACCATAACTCAAAACGCTAAACATTAAAAAACAAGTTGCAAAACCATGTTACAATGATGTGAACCACGTCATTTTTAGGTTATCTATCCCCATGCTAAGCATAGTGCTGAAATTCAGGGTTTTAGGCTTTTTTATCCGCTGCTACTCATACACCTAAACCGTTAGTGGAAAATGAGACAGCAAAATGAGAAAAACGATACATAATCTTAGTTTCATCATTGTTCTTTTGACCATAGTAGTAAGTGGCGTTGGCTTATTTTGGGCAGATGGAGGAGCTCCTTTTGCAGTGAAAAGCCTGTATGGAAATGAAATAGAGCTCTTTGGCAACGGAATTTACAAAAATGATAATGCTTTTCTCGCCCCTATTTTTAAAGGCACAGACTGTGTCATGTTCTTTATCTCTGTTCCTTTCCTACTATTATTCATTTATGTAGATAAAAAACAACATTCGTTTAAATCATTGTTGCGATTAACTTCTTTTCTATTTGTGGTTTTCTACTATGCCATCAACTTGGCTTTTGGCGTGACTTTTAATGCCTTGCATTTGGTGTATACCCTGCTGTTATCCATTTGCTTTTTTACAGGGCTTATTTGCATTCAAGTATTGAAAGATGAATACGAAAAAGATTTCTCTACTACATTTAAAGCAACTTTAGGGCTTAAAACATTCATTATTATTAGTGGGATTATGCTTTTCGTAGCTTGGCTTCCAGATATCATTAGTGCTCATATTTCCGACAAACCATTGAGTTATTTAGAAAATTATACTACTTCGGTCACCTATATTATAGATATGGGATTTATTTCTCCGCTATTGTTTTTGTCTCTATACCTATTGCGAAAACACATTTTTTATGGTGTTTGTTCGCTTTCAATGTTATTGAGTTTGTCAATGATGATTGGTATTATTTTGCCATTTCAAACGTGGTTTCAACTGCAAAGCGGAATTGATATTCCTCTGCCAGAATTGATTACCAAAGTGATTATTTTCATAGTGTTATCTGTATTTGCCATTTACTTTAATCAAAAACTATATAAAACTTTAGTTTCCGCTAAGTCGGAATTGGCAAAAAGCCTTGAATAATAACTCAAAGCATTGAACATTAAAAAATCGGTTAAAAAACCGTATTAAAAAGAACATTATCATTTGGGAAAATTGCACCCAATAAAAAGGAGGCTCTAATGAGCGACGTAATGCGTCCTGTAAAATTCAAGCATTTACTACGCTGGATGCTTAAAGAGTATCAACAGCATAAAAATATATTCTCGATCCCTGAAAACAAATTTTACTACAAAAAAGATACGGCCTATTTTGAGATGTTTGGTGAAAAATGTGAAACCGCCATCGGCCCGGCCGCTGGTCCCCACACGCAACAAGCCCCTAACCTTGTCGCTGCTTATCTGACGGGCGGCCGTTTCTTTGAGCTAAAAACCGTCCAGATCATGGATTCGCTGGACATTGGCAAACCATGTATAGATGCTCCCGACGAAGGTTACAACACCGAATGGTCAACTGAATTTAGCGTACAGGAAGCGTTTGAAGAGTATGTCAAAGGCTGGTTCTTGATTCATATTTTGAATGCACTGTTTGGCTTTTCTCAGCTGGAAGAACGAGCCTTTATCTTCAACATGAGCGTTGGCTACGATTTAGAAGGCATCAAGTCACCTAAAATCGACAACTTTATTGAAGGGTTGAAAGATGCGTCAGAAACGAAAATCTTTCAGGAATGTGTCAACGATTTAAGAGAGGCTATTCGTGCAGGTCACCTTACGAATGGCAAAAATGCGATAACAGACCCTGCTTTTGCTGATACGATTTCACCCCATATTTCCAATTCGATCACGCTTTCTACCATGCATGGCACACCACCGGAACAGCAGGAAGCGATTTGCCGTTATCTGATCAGCGAGAAGAAAGTACACACGTTTGTTAAGCTCAATCCAACTTTGCTTGGCTACGAATACGTGCAAAGTGTGTTTGACCAGCAGGAGTTCGACCGTATTCAGCTTAAGGAAGAATCTTTTACTCACGATATGCAGTATGATGATGCGGTTGTGATGATTCGCAACTTGCAAGCATTTGCCCATGAAAATAAGGTCAGTTTTGGTATCAAGCTTACCAATACGCTGGCTGTGGTTAATGATGGCGCACGACTGCCTACTGATGAGATGTATATGAGCGGTCGTGCCCTTTACATGCTTGCTATCAATTTAAGCAACAAGCTGGCGCAGGAGTTTAAGGGCGATTTGTCTATCTCTTACTCTGGTGGAGCAAATGCGCTCAATATCGCCGGTATATTCACTAGCGGCATCCGCCCCATTACGTTGGCCACAGATTTGCTGAAACCCGGTGGTTACGGCCGTTTAACCCAGCTAGCAAGCATTCTCGAAGAGCCATTCGCCCAAAAGCCCCACCGCACCCTGAACTTAGCAAAATTGGAAAGCATTGCGGCGAATGCCCTGGTAGACGAACGTTACCACAAAGAAGCCAAGCCCGATAAACCAATGAAAATCGACCAAAAGCTGGACTTACTCGACTGCTTTGTAGCCCCCTGTATCGTTGCTTGCCCAGTTCATCAAGATATCCCCGAATACATTCAGCTTATTGCCGAAGAACGCTACGTAGAAGCATACAGTCTCATCGTCACCTCAAACGCAATGCCTTTTACCACTGGCTTCATTTGTGAAAGTGCCTGTGAGCTAAAATGCGTCCGCAATGATTATGAAAAGACAGTACGCATCCGTGATTTGAAGCGCATTGCATCTGAGCGCGGGTATGACGAATACATGAAAACCCTCACACCGCCCAAGCTGCAACGCAAGACAAAAGTGGCTGTTATTGGCGGTGGCCCAGCCGGGCTATCTTCCGCCTATTTTCTCAGCCGTGAAGGATTCGATGTCACCCTGTTCGACAAAACCAACCGACTAGGCGGCATGGTCGCACACGGCATCGCTGACTTCCGCATACCTGATTGGGCAATAGACAACGATCTAGAGCTGATCAAACGAATGGGTGTTAAATTTAAACTAAACTGCGACCCAGCAATTGATATTGCCAAACTTCAGGCTGACGGATTCAAATATATCAATCTAGCCATCGGAGCCTGGAAATCCCGTCAATTACAGATTGAAGGTGATACCGACAAGGTGATTGGGGCAATCAAGTTCCTGCGCGACTTCAAAAAAGACCCGAATACCAATAAACTGGGTCAAAATGTAGCTGTCATCGGAGCTGGCAACTCAGCGATGGATGCCGCCCGTGCCGCCCTCCGCGTGGCTGGTGTAGAAACCGTTACCATCATTTACCGGCGTTCGCGCAAGGAAATGCCCGCCACACGAGAAGAGTTTCTGGAGACAACACATGATGGAGCCATCTTCCGCGAGCTAGTAAATCCTGTTAGTCTGCATGATGGCGTGTTGAAATGCCAGCAGATGAAACTGGGAGATAAGGATGCCAGCGGCCGACGCCGACCGGTACCAGTGATTGGTCAATTTGTAGATTTTGCGATTGATACTGTCATTACCGCAATTGGCGAGCTAGTGGAGTATGAATTGTTGACCGCAAATCAGATCGAAGTAGATGCACGTGGGAATGTGCAGGTTGATGATTATTTTGAAACAAGTGTTGAGAATGTGTTTATCAGTGGGGATGCTTTTCGGGGACCATCATCCATTATTGAGGCAATTGCCGACGGCCGTAAAGTAGCAAATGGCATCATCAGAAAAGAAGCCATAACTCCACAGCCCGTAAAAACAGCAAACCAATACCTGTTTGAACCTGGCCGCATGGATAAAATCTCAGAACGCAAAGGCGTTATCAATCCACAAATCCCATTAAAGATGTTTGATACCAACTTCGCCGCATCAACAAACCGTTGCCTTTCCTGTAACGCAATCTGCAACAAATGCGTGACCGTCTGCCCCAACATCGCTAATCTTTCCATCACAATGGCAGGAATGCGCGATGTAAACCAGATTCTACATCTGGAAGGATTGTGCAACGAATGCGGCAACTGCGCCGTTTTCTGCCCATATGACAGTGATCCGGCAAAGGACAAATTCACCCTTTACTGGCGTGTAGATGAGTTTGAGATAGGGCAGCATGAAGGGTACGTCTACACATCCGAGAATACATTAAAAATGCGCTATGCGGGACAAGTTTACGAGCTAAAAATAGAAGACAGCGTAGTCAGTTTTACAGATCCTTCCATCCAGGTAAACACTGAAATGGCAGGCTTATTACAGATGATTGATACAGTTCAAAGCCAATATCCTTACCTGTTGCATTTGGATCCTGTGACCTGACTGTAAAAGTACGAAATTCGTACCCAGGGGTGTAATCTGGACAATTATTTGTAAAACATACATGTATCATTTGAACAATGGCGATTGACGTGACCCTTTCTTTGTAAATTTTTGAGTACCTAAAATTATGGGTTAGTGAGTCGCCATTGTCATCTTCTGTTTAGCCGAAACTAAAGGAAACTAAAGATTTAGAACTGCTGCTAAATGAACAGCTTAATTAGTTCAGGTGAAGCCAGTTCTTGTTCTGCTAAAACGGCCGTTATCTCTTGACGCTGGTATCGAACACCAACGAGCTGAGTATGAAGCTGCTCAATCTCAGCCAAATTGAGTTTTTCACCCGATATGTTCACAGATTTTATACAGCCACGTTCCACACTAATGTCAACTTGTGTGCTATTTTGTGTTTTGCGGACAGTAAATTTGGGAGAACGGCCGTTGTTCCATTCCCAAGTATCATACCGAGCCGCTTTCATTTCCCACACCTTCGCCCACTCTGCCTCAGTTAGCTCATAAGTAGGAATAGCATCATATCCCTCAAAAATCCCTGTGAGCAACTCTTTTCTGAGAACAGTCATGTCCATTTCAGGCAGCCAGTCAATGATATTGGTTACCTTGGCCCGAATCGACTGCACCGCTTTCGATGCAATCTGCACCTGACCTGGATTCAAGGCATGGAGCAATGCTTCCAAATCACTGTTGAAAAGAATCGTGCCGTGGCTGACCATACGCTGACCTGAGAGATATTGAGCATTGCCCGACATCTTTTTGCCACCCGCGTAAATATCACTCTTGCCATGCAGTTCTGCAGGTACGCCCAACTGGTTAAGTACGCGAATCACCGGCTCAGTAAACATCCGAAAATTGTGCAAATTCTCAGAGCCAGTAGAAATAAAGCTGAAATTGAGATTGCCTTCATCATGATAAACAGCCCCCCCGCCCGACAATCGCCGCACCACAGACACCCCATTTTTCTCAACATAATCCCAATCCACCTCTTCCCACACATTCTGGTTACGTCCTAAAATCACCGACGGTTCGTTTACATAAAATAGCAAAATCGGCTCTTCTAGGCGCACATGCCGCAGTAAAAATTCTTCTAGCGCCAGATTCAGGCGGGGATCAGTGATGTTTTGATTATCAACATAGATCATGCGTGTCACTCTTCCGTCACAATTTCCACAAAGCTCAATTCACCATTTTCCACAACAACAGATTGCCGATATTCAACCCCTTGAATTTTGACAAAAAGTTCATAATGACCAGGAACAAGGTCACCAAAGACAAAATTCTCCGCGTAGCCTGCATCTGGGTTAATGAGATGGGCTGGGTCGTCGAGATAAGTCCAGGTATTGATAAATTCGACCTCTTCGCCGCGGCCATCAATAAGGGTGACACGGGTACCTTGCCACGGCCGTTTTTCCCCAGTCACCAGCCGTCCCACAATCACACCCCGGTCAGCCTCGGGAGCCAGCCACAGCAGCGGATTCTGGGTAGCAGCAAACGTGTTGCTGCCCACACGCACCTCAAAATGCAAATGGGGATGCGTAGCCACGCCGCCAAAGCCAATTTCCGCCACCCGGTCGCCAGCTTCCACCCGCTGTCCCCTCTCTACCGACACCGCCAACACATGCCCATACAATGTGTAAATGGGCTGATTCTGCCACAAGACATCATGCTCAATCACCACCAAATTGCCATACCAACCACAGCCCCAACCATACAACACCTCGGCATCCGAGCCAGCATAAACCACCGTGCCCCCCCCCGCCGCTAAAACATCCACACCTTGCGCAGCCAGAGAGTCAATGCCATTGTGCAGTAGATAACGGCCGTTACTGTCAGAGCCATACGGATAAGCAAGATTCAAGGCAAGCGGCTGCTCCTCAGGCAATGGCTTCACCAACCAAAAATGAGATTCAAGCCTGTCAGGATCAGGCGTTGGCCAAGGCTCAACAGCCAAATAATTGCTTCGATAATCCGGCTTCACAGGGCGTTCCGCCAGACAAGTGCGGTCAATAGGCGTTGGTGAAGGAACGGCCGTTGGCGAAGGCAGCACTGTAGGCACTGAAGTTGGCACGGCCGTCACAGTTGGCAGTCGGGTAGCCGTTGGCGGCACAGCCGTGTTCGTCGGGGGCACAGTCAGGGAAACGGCCGTTGCCAGCATAGTAGGCAAAGGCATAGCTGCTTCAAGCGCAACATCGCCATTTGAACCCGGCACACAACTCGCCAAAACAAAAACGCCAATTACAAAAAACATGGCACATCGCGCCAGGCCTGGCAAGCGCCCTACCCAGAACACAGCACACGCCTTAAGAACAGAAATTAAATAACATGACAAAGTCATTTCCTGCCCATTCCTTGAAACTGACAATAAAATCCCGCATTTTATGTCATCATCACGCCTTACCATCAAACCACAATACTTACCCATTCCCCAATTGTCCTCCGCCTCGAGAACCCCGTCAACTTGCTTGACAAAACAACCAAGATAAACTATGCTGTACACACCTATACGAAACAGGAGGCAGTAATGAGCAAACGTCAACAACCCCAATTGATTGAGGGCGAAGACACAGCACCCCTCGATAACAAACCATCCAGATTAAGCAGCGAGACTTCTTTGCAAGCCGCGTTAGGAGAATTTGAAAACTACATGCGTGACGAACATTTTGCCGAAAACACGCACAAAGCGTTTGCCAGTGATATCCGCTTACTGGGAAAATATTTAGGCATCGGCCAACCAATTGGTGAAATAGGTACCAAAAACCTCAACGATTTCCTCGACTGGCTCTTAAACGAACGGGGCGTGCCTTGCAGCCCCAAATCATACGCGCGGCGCGTGACCACACTCAAAGTATTTTTTGGTTGGCTGCATAAAACAGGAGTCATCAACAATGATCCATCAACGGCCGTTATCCAACGCAGCGCCAAAAGTCCCCTACCCAAGCTGCCCACAAGCGACGAACTCGACCGGGCCGAAACCGTCACCCAGGCCATGAAGGCAGGCGATGTCGGCAAAAAAGCAGACACCCGACCCCATATGCTGCTCACCTTGCTCCTCAAAACCGGCATCAAAAAACGCGAAGCCATGAGAATTGTCCCCAACCACATCGACCGCTCACAAGCAGACAAGCCCATACTCTTCATTCGCTACACCGATCCACGTTCACGATACAAAGAGCGCAAAATAGAACTAGACCCTGAATGGCTTGAGGTATTCGACGAATACATGGCACAGTACAATCCCACCACCACAATCTTCACCTGCACGCCACGCAACCTGGAATACATCCTGCGCAACATCGGTGACGCCGCTGACATCGAACACGGGCTGCTCTCCTTCGAAAACTTGCGCTGGTGTGCCGCCATCCGCGACTACAAAGCCGGCGTCGAACAAGACGACATCCGCCAAAAGCTGGGATTATCTAAAGTCACCTGGCGCGACACCAAAAGCAAGCTAGAAAAACTGATTCAGCAAGAGCAAGAAGGTCTCGTGGAGGATTAACCAACGCCATATTACCGGTGGTGGATGCATATGTCCTCCACCGCCTGAACTATCATACCCCCCCCAATATGCATCACGCTTCAAGCAAACTCACTGATCCCCGGGCTTCGTCATGTCAAACTGCTTCACCACTGTATGCACATCCATACGCTCCGTTTCTGGCGTTTGGTAATACACAATCGCCGTCGCCTCATACATCTCAGTGGGATCAGCATCCCGCATATGCATCGTCAGCGAGAAGTTGGCCTCCAAAGTCTCAATCACATTCAGCCAGCCCGCTTTCTCTCCCCGGGCATTGACCACGCGCACTTCGATACACGGCCGTTCTATAAACGGTGTCAAATGAAAGCCAACCGCCACCCGGCGGCCATCCTCATACACATACAAACCCAACGCTTTCAGCCGCACATCCTCCCGCGACCGTGGCGCTTCCAACGGATCCTCAAAAAATTGAATGTCCATAAAACCCCTCTGGGTGGCACAATGGCCACCTTGCTGCTCAGCTACACTCCCCCATTCCAATCCCACATTTCCAGCCGCTCCAGCACCTGTACCAATGCGACCTGCCATTCGTGGGTTCCCATGTCACGGGACAACCACACGGCCGTTTTACTCACACGTACATCACGACCCAAATATTGCTGGAGATGGTATCGCTTCACATTGTTGACTTCCGGGATGCGGATACGGACTTGACCTGCCTCAGTGGTAACGGCCGTTATCCGAGCCTGACGAGCCAACACCTTAACGCGCAGTTGATACAACAAGTTGTGCACCGGATCAGGTATCGAACCAAAGCGATCCGCCAATTCAGCCGCCATCTCATCAATTTCAAGCAGCGAATCCAGCAGCGCCATCCGTCGGTACAAACGCAAACGCAAAGCCCCATCCGGCACATAATCAGTAGGCACATAAGCAGCCAACGGCAGATCAATCAACACAGCCTCTGGCAAATCAACCGCCAACGCCTCCCCCTTTTCCGCTGCCTTTAACCGCTTAACCGCATTCGTGAGCAGCCGCGTGTACAAATCAAAGCCCACCGCAGAAATATGCCCGCTTTGTTGCCCGCCAAGCAGATCACCAGCCCCGCGAATCTCCATGTCACGCATAGCGATCTGGTAACCAGCCCCAAGCTGCGTATTCTCCGCCAACGTTTCCAGACGTGCCTGAGCGTCACCCGTCAGCGTGCGCCAGGGAGCGTGGAAGAAATAGGCATAAGCCCGCCGGGTAGCCCGTCCAACCCGACCCCGTAGCTGATACAACTGGGAAAGCCCAAACTGCTCAGCGCGATCCACAATCAAAGTATTGGCATTGGGGAAGTCGATACCGCTTTCAATAATCGTCGTCGAGAGCAAAATATCAATGTGGCCTTTAGAGAAATCCATCATGATCTTCTCAAGTTGGCGCTCACTCATTTGCCCATGCCCAATGGCAATAATTGCCTCCGGCACCAACGCTTGCAGCCGACGATATATGATGTTGATGGTCTGCACGCGGTTGTGGACGAAGAAAATTTGGCCGCCACGATCCAGTTCCCGCAAAATAGCACTTTTAAGCCGGGTTTCATCAACCTCACCCACATAGGTTTGCACCGGCAGCCGTTCGGCTGGCGCCGTGTCAATGACACTGATGTCACGCACGCCAGCCAAGCTCATGTAGAGCGTGCGGGGAATTGGAGTAGCGGTCATCGTGAGTACGTCCACCTCAGTACGCCAGCTTTTCAACTTCTCCTTGTGCGCCACGCCAAAGCGCTGTTCCTCGTCGATGATAACCAAACCCAAATCCTTAAACGACACATCATCTGATACCAGCCGATGCGTGCCAATGATGATATCCACCTGACCCTGGCGCAAGCCTTGCACAATTTTTTCTTGCTGGCTTTGGGTGCGAAAGCGGGAAAGCATTTCCACTTTCACCGGAAATGGGTGCAAGCGGTCGCGGAAAGTGTAGTAATGCTGCTGCGCCAAAATCGTCGTAGGCACCAAAATCGCCACCTGCTTGCCATCAATAACGGCCTTAAAAGCAGACCGTAAAGCCACCTCTGTTTTGCCGTAACCCACATCGCCGCAAATAAGACGATCCATCGGTTTAGCCCGTTCCATATCATCTTTAACTTCGCTGATGACGCGCAGTTGGTCTTCCGTTTCCCGATAGGGGAAGCTGGCCTCCAGTTCCGTTTGCCATTCATTATCTGGCGCAAAAGCATGACCGGAAACTGTTTCTCGAGCAGCGTACAGCTCCAGCAGTTCACCTGCCAGGTCGTGGGCAGCCCGCTGTGCCTGGGTCTTGGCTCTGTTCCATGATTTTTCACCCAGGCGATTGAGCGCTGGCGGTCGTTCATCTGAGCCAACCCATTTGCTGAGACGATCTGCTTGATGAACGGGTACGTAAAGCACATCGCTGTTGGCATATTTGATGAGCAGATATTCCCGCTCCATGCCGCCAATGGTACGGCTGACCAAACCCTGGAATTTGCCGATACCATATTCCAAATGCACCACATAATTGCCCGCTTGAATGTCAGAAAAGTATGTTTCGGGAGCGGCCGCTTTCGGTTTGCGCCAGCGGCGGGGAGCAGGACGGTTCCAACCAAAGATTTCAGCATCGGTGAGCAGGCCAAGCAAGATTTTGTTGTTTTCCCGGTTTACGAGATTAAAGCCTTCGGCAACGGCTCCATGCACAAAAGAGAGGGTGCCATCTGCGGGCAAGCCGGGCAGCTCCTCAACATGTTGGATATTTTTGTCGATGTTGGGCAGCAGCACGGAATCTGCTTTCTTCCGCTGGTCTTCGCGCCATAATTCTGCCAGGCGAGCCGCCTGTAAGCTAACCACAACTGTACGCTCATTTTCAACACGGGTCTGCTTGAGATGGGTTAACAGCGGACGCATTTGGCCACCATAGCGGGGGCCCGGTTCAAAGGAATCGGCCAAGGCGACCAATGGCATCTCGGTCTCTTCTCTACCTTCCCCCAAAATCAAGGGCTGCCACCAGTTTAAATCTGATTCAATTTCAGGCCAAATAAACAAGGGATTGGGATAATCAGGAGGCAGACTGGGTTGTTCTTCAGCTATTTGGTTGGCGTGTTGTCGTAATTCAGAAACGGCCGTTTCTAGTTCACGCCAATCATCAACTACCACCAGCGCATTGTCGGGCAGGTAACTGAGCAGGGTAGCGGGCTGGGCGTAAATCAGCGGCAAGTAAAATTCGATATTGGGAAAGGAACGGCCGTTTACCAAATCCTCAATATCATCTTGCCAGGAAGGTAAACTATCCTCAGAAGGTCTGGCATCTTCAGGCAGCACCGAACCGTAACGGGCAGCAGCCAGCGGCAAGGCTTCTCGGGCAGGGGGAATGACAATGCCCTGCTGCATCTCAGGTAGTATTTGCATAGAACGCTGGGTAGTGGGGTCAAAGAGGCGAACGGTGTCGATCTCATCGCCAAACAGTTCAATGCGAATGGGGAATGGCACTTGGGGCGGGAAGATGTCGATGATGCCCCCGCGCCGACTAAACTGCCCAGGTGCTTCCACCACGCTCACCGATTCGTAACCAATGTCGAACCAATGATGGCTCGTTTTTTCTAAATCCAGTCTGCCACCCAAGCGCAAGACCCGTGTGGCGGTGATGAATTGGCGTTTGGGCAAAGTTTTCTGCAAAAAGGCGCGTGCCGAGGAGACGATGAGCAATGGTTTATCTGGCGCCGGCATTTGTGGATGCTGCCCGGCCATCAAGCGGCACAAAACTCGCAAACGGCTTAAGCGGCTGGTCTCTCCCCACGGCCCCCGGTCATATGGCAGCGGCGTTGGTTCGGAGAAACGGTAGACGTCTTCATCTTCTGGCAGCCACGCTTCCAGCATCTGCATCCACCGAGACGCCGCATCAACGCGCCCTGTGAGCAGCAAAACAGGCACCTGTCGGGAACGAAATAGTTTTGCCAAGATGGGCGCACGGGCACCAGCTGGCAGCAGCAAGGGCGTAACGGCCGTTTCGGCAGAGCCAACGGCAAGCGTATCACCATTTACTGCCGCAACCAATTCAGCATAGGCCGGCAGTTCATCAAAAACATTGAGTATTCCAGATAGATCCATAGGATTGACGATTTAAGATTGACCGTGTTCCGCTTACCGATTACAGATTGCTGATTACAAATAACGGATTACAGTTCACGAATTACAAGTCACGCGCCCGCTTCACGTTATGCCGGGTCATGGCTAAATTTATGCCATCCTGTATAAAGGTTTCTACGGCGCGGCTGGCCTCCTCCAATAGTTCAGCGACGATGGGCTGCTCATCTTTGCCAAAATCTTGCAAAACGTAGGCGGCTGGGGGCATTTTCCCGGGCGGCCGTCCAATCCCCAGACGCAGGCGCGGGAACGCTTGCCCCAGATGGTTGACGATGGATTTCATGCCATTGTGACCACCGGTGCCACCTTTTTCGCGCAGGCGTAAGGTACCCAACGGTAAATCTAATTCATCGTAAATCACGAGTATGCGCTCAGGCGGAATTTTGTAATATGTCGCCAAGGGGCCGATAGCATCACCGCTGCGATTCATGAAGGTTTGCGGCTTGGCCAGGATGACGCTGTGGTGGGCACAACGGCCGTTACCGATGATCGCTTTGTGCTGCACCTTGCCCATCTTAATCTGACAGGAAACTGCTAGACGATCAACCGCCATAAAACCAATGTTATGCCGGTTTCCCTGGTATTCACGCCCTGGATTCCCCAGACCGACGATGAGGAATTTGTCGCTGGCAGAATGGTTATCTTTATCGTCTGTGTGAAATAAGCGATCCCAAAGCTCTTGCATTTTCGTAACTAACTTGTTTATTGGACGCTGATGCCGTGGAACTTTGATTTTTCATGCTCGAGGTTCTCCGGTATTCGTGTCCCCAAAATTATTGTTGTTTTCTCGTCCAAAATAGATGCCACAAACGGCGGCCAATGGCGCGAATGAGCAGGTAAAACGCCAACAAGCCAAACAAAAAGCCAACGAATCCAACGCCTAACCCAAAAGCGCGACCAAAACGCCCTGTGTCAACGGTGGCTAACTGCCCAAACAAACCGCCGCTTGATTCTTCGCTGCCACCAATGGCGGCCACAGGTGTCGCTGTCTCCGCTAGGCCTGGTAGTGGCGTTGAAGTGGGAAAAGGGGTCAGCGAGGGCAACGGTTCATTGGGTTGGAAAACGGCCGTGGCCGCTTGGGCTGTTGACGTGGGCAGCGCTTCAATCGTACCTGCACTGGTGGGGGTGGGAGTGGGCTCATCATTGACGATGAGCAGATCGCTGACAAAATATTCGTCATAGTTGTAATCGTTCTTCACCACACGCAGACGCAGTTGATAACGGCCGTCAGGAAAAACTGGGGCACCAATATCACGTCCCACTGTGGTATCCCAAACCGCCAATGAGCCATTCACCACCGGCTCGCTGCCTTCGGCAAAGACAATCCAGTCCGCAGCCGGGTCAGACACATGGCGAAAGGCCAACTCGTAACGCAAGTAGTCAGGGTGTGAGGCAGTGCCGACCACGCTCACAATGCCACTAATTTCACTTCCTGAAGCTGGCTCTGAGATGCCATTGTCTGATTGTGCCTGAACGGGAACAACGGCCGTTTTCAGACCTAACATTATAAACGTTAATAGTACCAAAGCAATCCGCGCCATCACTGGCAGACCTCATCTCTTTCGTTTAAGATACGCATCATTGACCATGTATATTTTTCAAGGTAAAACAAACAAGTGAATCTAACACAAACCCCCACGTCTGGCGAATGCAGGGTAGAAAAATTTATTGAAATCTAACCTCTTGGTAATCGAGAGATAAGGAAAACAGGTTATGACCAATCATCAAGCAAAAGTTTGGCTAGTTTTTATCAGTCTGGGACTTGCCGCGCTGTTATTCACCGCTTGCAGCACAGAAACGTCAACGAATAACGCAGCAGCAGAATCCGCTCCCCCCACTGCGGAAACCCTGACAGAGAATAGGGCGGCAGATACGATTGAACAGGGGGAAGTTCTCAGCGATGTCAGTGATATTTTTGAGGAAGCAGCTGAAAGTAGCCAGCCTAACCATGACAATGAAGAAATTGCCTTAGTAAACACAGCATATGATGGCAATGTGCCCGTGGGCTTTACCGAAACGGGTAATCCATATCGGGGCAATCCCAATGCACCAGTAGTCATTGAGGAGTTTTCCGACTTTCAATGACCGTTTTGCGGCCGGTTTGCGGAGCAAACCCTCACGGAGTTAGACAAAAACCAAATCATAAATGGCGACGTTTTATACATTTACTACGACTATCCCTTAAACAGCCATCCTCAAGCGATGGTTTCAGCCAATGCGGCTCGCTGCGCTGGGGAACAGGCAGCCCCCGCCTATTGGGACATGCACGACATCCTGTTTAACCGTCCCCGGGAATGGAGCAACAACAATGCCACTCGTGAGTTTATTCGGTATGCTGAAGAGATAGGCCTTGATGTTGATGACTTTACGACTTGTGTCGAAGAAGAGCGGTATTTTGAGCAGATACAATCCAATTTTGAGTATGGCATGAGCAAAGGTGTTTCTAGCACGCCTTACTTTTTTGTCAACGAGCAGCCTCTTGTGGGGGCACAGCCCACAAATGTGTTCAACGAGGCGATTGCCACTGTTTTGGCAGGGGGGGAACTGGCCAATGCGGTTCCTGATGCGCCCCCACCACAACCAACTCCAATTACCATTGCTGATGAAGGGGCAGCCGCCGTGTTAGGCAGTAACGATGCCCCTTACACCATTGTTGAATTTACCAATTATGGTTGCGAACGGTGTGCAGAACAAGCGATTAACACCTTGCCCACAGTTCAAGATTATCTGATCTCACCCGGCCAAATTCGTTATGTGATTAAGGATTTACCGGGGGAGTCTCCAGAGTCGCAAATTGCGGCTGTGGCTGCGCGCTGCGCGGGTGAGCAGGATGCAGATGCCTATTGGCAAATGCATAAGTCTCTGTTCAGAACGCAAGCAGATTGGCTAGAAAGTAATGATGCTGAATCTATGTTTATGGATTTAGCTGATGAACTGGCTTTAGATGCGGTGGCCTTTGCTGATTGTGTGGGCAGTGGTCAATTCGACGCGGAGTTACAAGCCAATGTCATGGAAGCAAATGAGTTAGACATTCCAGGCTATCCCCATTTCGTCATTGAGGGGCAATCGTTGAGCGGCGTCAAACCTAATGCGTTGGCTATTGTGCTTAAATTGCCCATGGATGTTCCTAGGGACACTGGCGCTTTTGCTATGGGTGATCCTGATGCTCCGATCACAATCATTGAGTATACGGATTATCAATGTCCCTTCTGCACCAGACATTTTGTGGAAACTTTGCCATTGCTCAAGGAGAATTTTATTGATACGGGCAAGGTGTATTATGTGGTTAAGGATTTTCCCTTGACCAACATCCATCCTCAGGCAACGAAGGCTGGTGAAGCGGCACGTTGTGCGGGTGAGCAAGATGCTTACATACCCATGCATGATGCGATATTTGCAGGGCAAGCAGCCTGGAGTGGGAATCCCGATGCAGCGAATCTGTTTATCGGTTATGCCGCTGATTTAGGATTGGATAAGGAGGCCTTCTCTGAATGTCTGAATAGTGGTCGCCTGGAAACGGCCGTTCTCGATAACATGAATGAGGGCGCGAGCTTTGGCGTCACTGGCACTCCCGCTTTCTTCATCAACGGCATTCTGGTTTCTGGGGCGCTGCCTTATGACTCTTTTGAGCAAGGGCTCAACAATATGCTGGCGGAACTGGAATAATATTTAAGCGCAGAGGGTGCAGCTGGCGCAGGTTTTTCTCTGCCTCTCTGCATCTTTGCTTGGGGCACAGGTGATGACAGCAAAAGGAAGGAAACGCGCCCCGCGCAATCGCACGTTGACGTTGTCGGCGGCGGCGCAAGTGGAGCTGAGTAAGCGGCTTTTGCAGGTGGATGATTCAATCTCGGGGGATGAGGTGGTCAACCACACTATCCAGCAGGATTTATTCGACGTGCTGGCATGGCTGCCTAGTAAGGCGGTGGATCTGCTTTTTGCTGATCCGCCGTATAACCTGACAAAATCGTTTAACGGCCGTTCCTTTACCGCCACCACCCTCTCTGAGTACGAAACCTGGCTGGAAAGCTGGCTTATTCCCTGCAAACGCATTCTTAAACCAACTGCTTCGCTTTATATTTGTGGCGACTGGCGTTCGGCAGCTGCCATTCAGCGCGTGCTGGAAAGCCACTTTATCGTGCGCAATCGCATCACCTGGGAACGGGAAAAAGGGCGCGGCGCTAAGAGCAATTGGAAAAACGCCTCAGAGGATATTTGGTTTGCCACGATGTCTAGCGCATACACGTTCAATGTCGATGCCGTCAAACTAAAACGGCAAGTGATAGCACCATATACCAACGAGGAAGGACAGCCAAAAGATTGGGATCAAGAAGAGAACGGCCGTTTTCGCCTCACCTATCCCTCCAATCTATGGACCGACCTCACCGTGCCATTTTGGTCCATGCCTGAAAACACAGATCATCCCACACAAAAACCAGAGAAATTGCTGGCAAAAATCATTCTCGCCAGCAGCAATGAAGGGGACGTGGTATTTGACCCGTTCCTCGGTTCCGGCACCACCTCAGTAGTAGCCAAGAAGTTGGGACGGCAGTACATTGGGGTAGAGATTGATGAGCAGTATGCTTGTCTCGCTGAAAAGCGGCTGATTCTAGCCGAAGCAGATAGTTCAATTCAAGGGTATTCTGATGGCTTTTTCTGGGAACGAAATACGCTTGCTGCTCAGAAAAAACAAACCGGGAAAGGGTAGATTAAATCACATATCACGCCATAAATTGCCAGATTCAATACACTGACAAGGGTATAGGGAGGGAGACAAATACAAGGAAAATGGAAGTAGCATCAGTTATCCAATACCTGTAAAATACAGATGTAGAGCATACGTTTGGATAATCCTATATCTGGTAAAAGTGAAATTATTCTCTACCAAAGTGCAGAGAATAAGCCCAAAATACAGGTCATTCTGCAAAATCAATGGTATGGCGAACTCAAGCAAAGCTGATAACATGAATGTTTCAATTCATTACGCCGAGGCTAATTGCAGACTTGGTTGTATCTTCGCATAAGAGTTGATTGCTGAACTGCTATCTAACATGAATCGAGAATCAAGAGACCAATCCTTATACAACACGATTGCAAAAAAATACATGCAAAAAGATATTGTGCAATCGTCAGCATTGGCACGTAAAAGTCAATTGTTAGCGGCCATGCAGCCTGTATTGGCAAAGCGGGAAAATGTTGGCACCATCGTGGATGTTGGATGTGGAATTGGTGCGCCGGGGCTCTTCTTAAACGGCCGTTACACCCATTACATCGGTCTTGACCAATCAGTAGAAATGATTGCAGCAGGCAAACAGTTTAACCAAACAGTACCAAACGTCACCCTCATTATAAATAACGTCAAAGAATCATCTGTGCCAGATAACAGTGCGGATCTGATTTTGGTTATTGGCGCATTACATCACATGACAGGCCTGGATGACGTGATGCAAAGCATGATGCGGATGGCAAAGCCCGGTGCCGATTTTGTGGTTATCGAGCCTCAAAATGGCAATCCACTCATTCAATTGATGCGTTGGGTACGCGCAAAAATCGATGCAGGCTACTCAGAAGAGCAAATCTTCTTCTCAGAACAAGAGCTTGTTGAACTATTTCAACGACATGGCTTACAAAACATTGATATTGCTTACCACGGGTTTCTCGCCACGCCGTTTGCACAAGTTATTATCAACCCGCAGTTTATTTCAGTACCCCTTAGTCGATTTGCAATCTGGGTTGATCATTGGCTCAACCATCAGTTGCGCGGCCCATTACGCAAGCTTAGTTTCAATATTGTACTCACAGGAACCTGCAAAAAATAAACTAGAACTGATGCTAAAAAAACGTGATTTTTTCATTTTAATTCTCCTTTTTTTACTGTTGTCTGGACTAGAAACTTTTGTCACGTATCACGCACTGACACGTCAGGCACCAGGGGCAAATGATTATTATTCGCGCTGGTATGGCGCACGGGCACTGTTAGTTGAAGGGCGAAATCCATATGGGCTGGATGTCACCGAAGAGATTCAACCAGTCATAGAAATTGATCCCAGCGAAGTTGGACGTGGCGGATTTAACTATCCATTGCACGTTGTGTTTATTTTTTGGCCGCTTGTTTATCTGTCATATCCGCTGGCGCAAGCAATTTGGATGGTGACGCTGCAATGGTTTGCCCTCGGCATAGTAATTGCGTTTTTTGGCTGGCAAAAGTGGAAACCAACGATAGCTGAGCTTGTGGCGGTGGGGCTGGCAACGCTTACCTTTTATATTGTGGTACGCTCCATTTTTCTAGGACAGTTTACGCTGCCAGTTGCGTTTTTTCTAGTAGCATGTTTATGGGCATTGGGCAGCAAGCGAGATGTGATGGCAGGTATATTGCTGGCGGCAACATCTATTAAGCCGCAGATGGTGCTGTTTACAGGAATTTGGCTTGTGATCTGGGCGGTTGGGCAACGGCGATGGCGTTTTTTAATCGGGTTGTTTGGTAGTGGATTTGCCATGTTGGCGGGATCAATGGCACTTTTTCCAGCATGGCCACTGGCGTTTTATGAAGACATCGGGCGATATGCCCGCTTTGCTGGCGGGCGTAACCCGTTGGCGCTGTTGCTGCAGATGATCTGGCCAGGATATCCGCAGGGGGTGTTTACGGCCGTTTCCACACTTATCATACTCGCCATGCTCTGGGCATGGTGGCAAAGCTGGCGTACAAAAGATGACACCCCTGATCATGGTTTGTTTTGGGCCATCATCGTGAGCACCTTGGTTACCTTTCAAACCGGCACAACCAATCAAACCTTGCTGCTAATCCCCTGGTTTGCATGGCTAACTATGGCTGCTCAACAACGAGGCAAGCTCCCCGTTTTTGCACTATTTGCCATTTGTTCTATAGCATTGTGGGCATTGTTCCTAACCACCATTTCGGGAAACGAGGAAAATCCAGTTTTGTTTTTGCCGCTGCCGTTGTTGTCTGTTACCATGCTTTTATGGCAGACGTGGGGTGGAAGGCCAACGGCCGTTAACCCAACATCATGAACAAATGGGTGCGCCATTTACTACAACTCGTTAGTGTCCTCTTATTTATTGCCATATTGTGGTGGGCAGAACCAAAAACATGGCAACAACTGCGGCAAGGCAACCCGACAGACCTTCTCTGTTTTTTTGGTATTTATGCAATTGCTGGTATCGTGTCAGCCTCCAGGCTGCGGCTTATCACACACGCCATCACCGGCAAAACATGGGCATCATGGCGGCAATATTTTCATTTGAATTGGACAGCGCGCGCCTTGGGTTTAGTTTTGCCTCGTAGCGTCAGCGGTGTAGGCGGCAAAACTGTTGGTTTGCGCACCTTTGGCATTTCTGTAAAAACATCCATCTGGATTGTACTTGTTGACAATTTATTTGATCTCCTGCTGTTAACAAGCGTTACATTGCCCAGCATCCTGTTTTTTCAGGGCAGCCTGAGCGAGCAGTGGCTGTTTGCTGGCATGTTGCTCATGCTGTTTTTGTTTGCTGTTGCGGTGTGGTGGGGTACAAAAGCAGATCACTTGCAACTGTTGTTGCAACGCATTCCATTTTTCAAGAAACGGCTGCCCGACCTGCATTCTGGGCGGCTTTTGCCAACTGGGCCTCAGGCGTTACAAGCAGCAGGATTTTCATTGCTGCTAAATGGGGTGTTGGCGGTCAGCTTTTATGTGATGGGACATGCCGTTGGGTTGTCGCTGCCGCTGCCGCTGATAGTGGCGGCTTACCCAATTGTGCAGTTGAGTTTGGTTGCAGCCGTTACGCCAGGTGGCTTAGGTTTGTTTGAACTTGGCTGGATTGGGCTGCTTGTCCTTGGGGGCATTTCGCAAGATGATGCAATTACCTTTTCAATCGCGCAGCGAGCGTACATTTTTGTGAATGTGCTGGTGTGGGCAGGGATTAGTTTGCTTTTGTCGCTAACAGAAAGAAGAGAGAAACAGTGAAGCAGACGTTATATTTTAGTATCCTTGAAATGTAAAAAGAAATCCGGTATGGTAGTTCCATTGTTTGTTAATAAGTCGAATAAGTTAGGGAATCTATGAGAATTTGGGACATCAATCCAGGGTACCTGAATAGACAAAGTTTACTGGGAGAGCATCGAGAGTTACATGGAATCATTTCCATAATTACGAACAACAAAAAAGGTTATTCTAAGCATCCTGAAACTCTGAGGTGGGTAGAGTATGGATGGGCCTTAACAACTCGACATAACTTGCTGGCATCAGAGATGGCATTGAGAAATTTTAATGAGCGAACTCCAGTCAACATGCACAGCAATGAAGGTTTATGGCCACCTACCTACATTGATGAACCAAGCAATCAGTTTAAAATTTTGGCAGAAAAATATAAAGAAAAAGATAAGGGGCGTATTATGTTACCTAAAACGCCTCAGGAACTATGGAGTCATCATAAATACTCTATTTTGGCTAGAGATATTGGCATGTATAGAGAAATTGACAAACAGGCTGCCCAAATGTTGCCCAATGATGATTTTTCCGAACTTTCTCAAATACTAACAGAAAAATTACGTTGTCCCCCTTCGCGTGAGGGAATAAAAAATGCCATACAGCATATGTGGGAGCGCGTCGCAAACTATTATCCGGGTTCAAAGGAAGAGATCTCTACATGGTCTATCTGCGATCTATTTGACAATATGCAAAAAATTGCAGTCAAAAGAAGAGAGCCATACTTAATGAGCTCCACGGCTTTAAGTGAATTGAAAGTATGGCTATAACACAGCGTTTCACCGTTCAGCTGGGAAATATGAGTGTACTCAATCATTCATCCCATTCTCCTCCTATCCGTCGTCAAACAGCGTCTTAATTTATTGGCCGTTCTGCCCACAAGGGTATCTTTGATTTTACTAACATTGCCGGATATCCTGCTGCCCGCCGCAAAGTAGGGACTGTAGGGCTGTTCAATATTTATTTTCTATTCCAAAGGAAGTTTACTATGAAAACATCTGACACCCAGAAAGTTCAGGAATTGCTCAACGATATTGAAATAATTGATCCTGAAAAATATGAAATGCTCATGAAATTACGTGATTTAGTATTTACGCATCATCCTGAAGCAAAAGAAAAAGTGATGTATGGCGGTATTATGTTTTCTTTGTCAGATGATTTTGGCGGAATATTTGTCAGGAAAAAACATGTCTCCTTTGAGTTTACTGCTGGAAATGAATTGAAAGATCCAGACAGTTTATTAGAAGGAACAGGTAAATATCGTCGTCACCTTAAATTGTATTCACAAGAAGATATAGAAACCAAAAAAGTTTCATATTATGTCAAACAAATCAAGTGAAATCGAAATATCAAGGGCACAACAAGTCATCCAATCAAGATAATGTTATGTTCCAGGGGAATAATCAAAGAGGTAAGGATGAAAATTAATGTTGTTGGTACAAGTGCCAGTGGTAAATCAACGCTTTGCCAGGAATTAGCAAACAATTTAGGTATTCCACATATTGAGATGGACAAATTGTTTTGGAAGCCAAACTGGACAAAATCAAGTGATAATGAGTTCAATTCAAAATTAGAAAGTGTCCTAAGTCAAGAAAGTTGGATTCTTGATGGTAATTATACGAGAACAACACCAATCAAGTGGAGAGATGTCGATATAGTGATATGGACTGACTATTCTTTTAGTCGAGTACTATTTCAATCTGTGACCAGAACAGTGAATAGACTTTTTAAAAATGTGGAATTGTGGGAAGAGACTGGAAATAAAGAATCTATAAGAAGATTACTCAGCAGAGACTCGATTGTATGGTGGGCAATTAGCAGCTATGGTAAGAATAAGCGTAAATATAGTCAAATAATGGCTGGTAACCAATTTCCCCATATTGAATTTATTCGAGTTAATTCACCTAAAGAGGCGTCTGCCGTTGTTCAAGAACTGAAAAACAGACAAAAAATATAGCAGCCAAGATGTTTGATGATAGTTAAATGTTTGATATGCTTACTTTAATACCTGGGAAAGAGTCCGTATATTATGCCTTTGATTAAAGAACAACTAGCGTTATTTCAATCAGATCAATTTTTAGACACTGAAAGCAAACATGACTGGATCTTCCGTGACAGCAAGACGGATATTTGTATAAAACAAGATGATTGCATTTCTTTTTTAGAATCACTCCCGGTCAACAGTGTAGACATCATTGTCACGGATCCTGCATACTCTGGTATGAATAGAAAATTGAAGTTAGGGCATGGCCGAATTGTAGGTAATTATAGTAATAAAGGTTCTGACAATGGTAGGTGGTTCAAAGAGTTTGAAGATAATGAAAAAAATTACCATGAGTTCTTAACTCAATGCCAGCGGGTACTACGCAAAGAAACAGGACATATATATATTATGTTCGACTCTTTTTCATTACTAACTCTGGGTCCAATTGTGCGTCAACATTTCGATGTCAAAAACCTTATCACATGGGATAAGGTAAATTTTGGAATGGGCCATTACTATCGAAGGCGTCATGAGTACATAATTTTTGCAACGAATGGCAATAACAGAAAAATCAGAAATCGTTCCTTTCCAGATGTATGGCGGTTCAAACGGATTTATCGGGCAAAATACGCGACACAGAAGCCAACGGAGTTATTTCAAACTATGATCTATGCCAGTGCCGAAGAAGGGTTTACAGTCTGTGATCCCTTCGTTGGAAGTGGTTCTTCCGCGATTGCCGCCATCAAAAATGGTTGTAACTTTCTTGGCTGTGACGTATCAGCTGAAGCCATAGACATATCGGCTAATCGTGTAAAACATTTCATTGCTACAAGAACAGATTGTCTGCAAAAAAAGCCAGCAAGTGTCGCAGGTGAAAAGGTTTTCTGGGAGTAACAATTTGGCAAGTTTAACTGGCAAAACACATTTATTTTTTACTACATCTCCTCGTTCTCCTCATAAAATGAAAGAAGAGATAAATTTGCTGACTACTGAGTTTTCAGGGAAAAATTGGAGGGGTAATGCTAATCTTCAAACAAATTTCTTTAGAAAGCTTATAGCTGCTGACTTTTATGAAGGCTCTCGTAAACCTAATTTTGAACAAGAATCAGATGAAAAGCTGGCATTTGCGGCAAGAGACAGGATAACGAGAGCACCAAAAGCCTTAGGATTCGTTTCTTTAAATCCTATTTATTTAACAGAAGCTGGGCGTGCCTATCTTGCTGGCCCACGCCCAGCAGAAGCGTTTACACGACAACTTCTGAAATTTCAATTTCCTTCCCCTTACCACATAGATAAAGGGAAGACTTATCAAGTAAAACCTTATCTTGAACTACTTCGGTTAACCTATGAGCTAGACGGTATATCAAAAGACGAAATCGCGGCATTTGTTACTCAGCTTGTCGATTATGAGAAATACGAGCAAGTAAAAGAGAAAATAGTAAAGTTTCGTCGCGGTGTAAAACGATTAGATCACGGAAAAATAAACTATTCCAGATATTTTGATAAAAACTTTTCTCAAGAGATGGGCAGTGTCTATGCTCACGAAATCGCTAAAAAGCAATACAAAACCCGAGAATCAACCGAAAGATCGCTGGACAAATTTCTTTCAACGAAAAAGCGTAATCATCGTGACTATGCTGATGCTGCAATTAGGTATCTTCGAGAAACAAAACTGGTAACTTTAAGAAGCAGTCGGTCACAACATATCTATATACCCCCAGATAAACTTAATGAGGTAGAGTTTATCTTAGAAAATACTGCCAGAAATCCTGTCTTCGTAACCAGCAAGGTTAAGTATCAAGAATATCTGTTTGACGCATCCATTCCAACTCTATTGTCGGATGATAAGGCTGCTTTGGTAAATGATCTAGTTACGCTTCCAGGTGCTCCGGGGGTTGATGATTTATGGGCAGCAGACCTCAACTCACTAAAAGAAATAAAGGACAAGCTAATCTTGAAGAGCCGAAAGCGTATGCTAGAGCAGCAGGTGCAAAGCCTGCAATCATATGCTGAATTTCAAGATATAATGAAAACCTATCAAGCAATTGTTGAGGGCAATACTATTGATGGGCCTATTTGGATGGAATGGAATACATGGCGTGCATTTACTATGCTAAATGATGGTGAAATTATCGGCAATTTTCGTTTAGATGATGCAGGGATGCCACTTTCTACTGCTTCAGGTAATCAGGCAGATATTATTGGTAGCTATTTGGACTTTGATTTAACTATTGAGGTGACTCTGTCTACTGGTGCAACTCAGTTTAAGATGGAATCTGATTCAGTACCACGTCATTTTGCTAAACACAAACAGAATTCTGGAAAAGAAACATATACCATATTCATTGCTAAGTCATTAAACAAGGACACAATCACCTATTTTTATTCGTTACATGGGATCAGCTTGGCTGGTTATGGAGGTCGAGCGAGAATAATCCCTTTATCTTTAGAAGACTTCAAAGCTATGCTAAAACATGCAAATCAGAAACCTACAAAACCAACGGCCAAAGAACTCAAGAATTTTGTAGCTTGTATCTCTAAATTAGCCAGTTCAGCAAGCGATGAATTTGATTGGTACAAAAAAATTCAACTTCTAACGCCTTCTTGGACTGATGTTTCGGCGAATTGCACCAGTTAAAAAGCTTGTTTGGAGATGTTCCTTCAACTCTGATCTCGAGATCGAGACCATTCGCCATTTAAGGCCATAGTTTGCAAAGTATTCTTGCCCGCAAAGTAGTCAGGGTTTCTTACGGCTGCTGAAGCAAGCAGTTTAGACAGAAATGGATATTCTTTTTGACGACATTCAGGTTCAGTTGGAAAGCCCTGACCCAGAAATTCGGGCACAATGGACACGGATTTTTACGGGTTGGCCGCAAGGAAACGGCCGTTCTCCCCATATTATCCTCAAGCTGCAACTAGCTGATACCCTGCCCAGTCTCCCGACCAAGCCACCTTTTTTCAGCGACAGTGACCGCTATCCCGGCGAAAACGGCATCTTGGATGTTTACCAGTTAGAAGATGAATACGTTTTGCTGCACTTTTTAGGTGGCGCACATGTCAACGTCCCCCTCAAATCAGCCTCATCAACAGAACCCTTGATTGCCTCCGGTAAAATAACGCCAAACGTTTTCCAAAACGGCCGTTTTCTTGACATCACTTATACCAGTTTGGCTCCACTGTTAAGGCGGCACAGCTATTTCATGATCCACGCTTTTGCTGCTGTGCAACAGGATCATGGCGTGCTAATCGTGGGGCCATCAGGCAGCGGCAAAACCACAACCGGACTTGCGCTCATTTTGGCTGGCTGGCAGTTGCTGTGCAATGACGTCCTGCTCATCCAAAACAGCCCTGACAGCATCCTCGCCCATCCCACACCTGACGACATCACCATTCGCCCCAAAACCTTTGCCCTGCTGCCAGAATTAGCCCAATTCATACCGCCAGGAAAACCATTGACACCAGTTATCACTTTAGTGGGGCATGACCTGACAAACGGCCGTTGGGCAGCACCGACCCCCATAAAAGCCATCTATTTACCTATAATTGAAAAAAGAAAGAAGAGCGAGAAACGGCCGTTAAGCCGGGCAGTTTGTCTGGCGCAGCTCATGGAAGAAAGCATCGACAAATGGGATACAGACACACTGTCCGCCCACATCAACACGCTGCAAGCATTAACCCATCAGGCACAAACCTACACCCTCCATTTAGGCACAAACGTACCAGAAATCCCCAACCTACTATCCACCTGCTCCCCTTAAGACCGACAATGAAATAAACAGAATGGCATCGTCAGTTTCAAAAAGCAGCAAAGGAACGGCCGCGCCAGATGATTGAATTTCCAATCCTTAGTTCAGCAAGTGCCAACACTTCAATTTCAATCTCGTCGATACCAAAACCACGCCGAAGACCAGGGGGGCTTATCCTCTACTTGCGTCTTGCCTAAGCAAACATTTTCCAGAGTAAACTGGCTGTTAAACAACTCGTAAACACCCTTTTCGTAAATGCCACGACCAGGCACATCAGCATCATCGTCACGCAGATGAGCAAACAACACATAGCGACCACCAGGTTTTAGCACGCGATGAACACTATCCCGATAACGCACTAAATCAGCATCACCCAAAGTATGCATACAACCTACATCTAGCACCAAATCAAATGATTCTGGCAGAAAACTGAGGTCTGTCACCCGACCCAGATGGAACTTCACCAACTCAGACACACCCACTCGTTCCGCCCTGGCAATCGCCTTGGTAATCGCCAACGAGATAAAGTCCACCCCTTCAGCTTGCCAGCCTCTTTGTGCCAAATAAATGGCAGCGCGCCCATAGCCACAACCTAAATCAAGCGCCCGACCTGGGGACAGGTTTTCAGCCAACTCCATGATTTCTGGCGGTGGCAAATCATCACCCCAGGGAACTCGACCCGATTCGTAACGCGCCAACAAACGACTGTAAGCATCTTGCTTGCTCATGGGAAATTCCGCTGACCTCTTTCTCTCATCTCGGGCATACTGTAACCGGAAACGGCCGTTTCTCTACCAGAGCTTGGCTCCCCCTAAGCTGCTGCTTCTTGGCTAGCCATCAGGCGACGAATCCATTTTTCAATTTCTACAGCAATAAAAACCAAGGTACTCAAAGCAAGCGCAATGCCTAAATCATGCAGCGGCAAAGCAACCGTTTTAAACACATTTTGCAAAAACGGCACATAAATTAAAGCCATCTGCAAAATAAAAGTCGTGGCAACCGCCAGGAGCATCACCCGGTTTGAGAAAAACCCAATCGTAAACACAGATTCCGTATTGGAGCGTATCGCCAAAGCATTGCCCATTTGCGCTAAAGTTAACGTGGTAAAAATCATTGTCTGCCAAATATCACCAAATTGCCTAGAATCAGCAGAATCATAGTAGAAATACCCCACAAACAAAGAGACCAACCCCATCAGCGTACCAATCCAGAGAATACGGGTTCCCAAACCCCGACTAAACAAACTTTCTTTAGGATGGAACGGGGGACGTTCCATAATTCCCTTCTCGCCCTGCTCCACCGCCAAGGCCAAACCTGGCAGCCCATCCGTCACCAAGTTAATCCACAAAATTTGGAGAGGCAAGAGGGGCAATGGCATCCCCAAAAAAGGCGCTATCAACATGACTAATAATTCACCCGTATTGCTAGAAAGCGTATATTTGATGAATTTGCGAATGTTGTCGAAGATCACGCGCCCTTCTTCTACCGCTGAAACAATGGTAGCGAAATTGTCATCCAGAAGCACCATTTCCGCAGCTTGCTTAGACACATCCGTACCGGTAACCCCCATAGCCACCCCAATCTCAGCTTTCTTGAGGGCGGGTGCATCGTTCACCCCATCGCCGGTCATGGCCACCGTTTGACCCTCATTTTGCAAGGCATTGACAATATTGAGTTTGTGTTCCGGGGAAACACGGGCATAAACAGAGACCTCATCAACAACTTTATTAAGCTGAGACATGTCCATGGTGGCCAGTTCTGCGCCTGTGATGTACTTTTCATTATCGGTAATGCCCAAGTTTTGCGCGATGTTGAGAGCAGTCAGCGGATGATCGCCAGTAATCATGACAGAACGGATCCCGGCTCGTTTGGCCGTTGCTACCGCATCTTTCACTTCTGGACGCGGTGGGTCGATCATCGCCACCAAACCCACGATGGAAATACCCGATTCGATTTCTGCCTCATTTTTTATATCAGGGCCATCAACTGGCTTAAAGCCAATGCACAATACACGCTGTCCCTCAGATGCAAATTTATCGTTAGCATCTAAAATGCGCTTACGCATCCTGTCATCTAAAGGCACAGTTGTGTCTGTTTCACCTTCCCACAATGAATCGGCAATTTCCAGCATGCTGTCAACAGCGCCTTTCATAAAAGCGATGTAATCTGAAGGGGGTCGCACAAGGCCATCGACATTGCCAATGCGATGAATAGTTGTCATCCGTTTACGTTCAGAAGTAAATGGGATCTCGTTGACACGGAGCCAACTCTCTTCCAATCGTTCTTTGGTATACCCCACGTGGGTAGCCGCCACGACAAGGGCTCCTTCTGTGGGGTCGCCAATGGTGCGCTGTTGTCCACCCTCATATTGCAAAACAGCATCATTGCATAAAGCCCCCGCCTTAATGAGCAAACTCAGGGTACGGTTCACAGGAGGGGCACTTTCCTGCAGTTCTGCATCCATAATGGCCCCTCGTTTGTCAATAATCGCGCTCATTTCTTCAGTTTCGCCAGAAACATCTAATACGGTGACGGTCATACGGTTTTGGGTAAGCGTGCCAGTTTTGTCGGAGCAAATGACAGTGACAGAACCAAGTGTTTCCACAGCGGGTAAACGTCGAATGAGGGCGTGGCGTTTGAGCATTCGCTGGGAACCAAGCGCCAGGGTTACGGAGACAACAGCAGGCAGCCCTTCAGGAACGGCAGCCACTGCCATGCTAATCCCAGTGAGAACCAGATTGAGCCAATTTTCACCACGAAACAGACCTAAAACGACGACCACACCAATGATCGCCAACGCTATCCAGCCAAGGGTAATGCCTAATTTTCCAAGCCGTTTTTGCAGCGGGGTTTGCTCTTCTGCTACGTTTTGGATGAGGTCTGCAATGTTGCCTAATTCTGTCCTCATGCCGGTATCGGTAATAACGGCCGTTCCCCGACCGTAGGAGATCGTCGTCCCCATAAAGACCATGTTTTTCCGATCGCCAAGGGTAAGGTGGTCGCCGGTAAGCGCCTCGGTTATTTTGGAGACTGCTTCAGATTCCCCTGTCAGCGCAGCCTCTTCGATTTTGAGGTTAACACTTTCCAGTAAACGGCCGTCCGCTGGCACCAGATTTCCCGCTTCAAGCTTAACCACATCCCCAGGCACAATTTCACGAGCAGACACTTCCTCAAAACGGCCGTCTCGGCGCACCTTGACATTAGGCACAGACAATTTTTTCAGGGCGGCCACAGCCTGCTCTGCCCGATACTCTTGAGTAAACCCAATAACAGCATTGAGTACCACAATCGCTAAAATAATGATGACATCTGCCAATTCATGCAGAAAAAAAGAGACAAGCGCCGCTATAAAAAGAATAACGACCATTGGTTCTTTAAATTGATCAAATAAGATTAGCCAAGGGCTTTTAGCCCCTTTTTCAACCAATTCATTGATACCATACTTTTCTAAACGTTGTTTTGCTTCTGCTGAAGTAAGCCCATCAGCCTGAGAAGTCTTTAACTGCTGGACAACATCATCAGATTGAATTTTGTACCATTCACGCATGGGGTTCCTCATCCTTCTTAAATTTAGCGACATAAGTATATCAAGTTGTCAGCAAACGATCATCTCCTAAACAACAGATATCACGCTATAAAACTTGAGGCTTTGCTTGCTCTCCCTAAACTTTTCACTGAACCAAGCAGCTAAGAAACGGCCGTTTCTTATTGCCCAATTTTCGCCACATCTCTATAATCCCAAATATGGGAACAGGTTTAAATATAGCACCAGACGTTTACGAAGAGACAAAACAAGCAGCAGCATTGGAGCCAAACTACAAGGTCTTCATTCACAATGATGATGTCACCCCTTATGAATTTGTCATAGTCATCCTGCAAAAAATCTTCGAATTACTACCTATGCAGGCGGAACACATCACCTTTGTGGCGCATACCAGTGGCATTGCCTATGTCGCTACCTACCCTAAAACAGAAGCACAGAAACGGATTGGTAAAGCCCGCTTTGCGGCCAATCTCGAAGGGTTCCCGCTGTACTTTTCAATTGAACCAGAGTAGCAAACATAAAAATTTTGACCTTACCACAAATTTACGCAAATTATTTGTAGACGCATACAAGTGAAATCCTTGCACAATGAACAAGAAATTAGAGGCATCTCTGATTTCTAATTTGTGGTTTATCTACGTTAGGAGACACAAAAATGGAGTTTAAATTAGAGGGTTCCGGCCCTTTGGGGCGAGCCATTATCGAGCGCGATTTAGTTAGTTTATCCCCTTCTTACACACGGGAATACGCCCTGGTTGTCGAGCGTGCCCAAGGCTCTGAACTTTGGGATGTGGATGGTAAAAGATATATCGACTTTATGGCCGGTGTAGCAGTTCTCAATGCCGGTCATCGGCACCCAGCTATTGTGGAAGCTGTGAAGCAACAAATTGATAAATTTTGGCATATCTGCTTAAGCGACTTTTTCTATCCGCAAGCAGTTGAGTTGGCTGAAAAGCTGCAAGCCATTGCCCCCATGCCAGACACCAAAATATACCTGGCCAACTCCGGCACAGAAGCCATCGAATCAGCCATCAAACTAGCCATGCACAAGACAGGGCGGTCTAAATTTATAGGCTTCATCGGCGCTTTCCACGGTCGCACCCTGGGCTCCTTGTCCTTCACAGCCAGCAAAGCAGTGCAAAGAGCCAAATATAAACCTGGGGTCTATGTTCACCACATGCCTTATCCTAATCCTTACCGCCCCCTGTTAGCCCCCCTAAACGGAGAAACATATGGCGAAACTGTGATTCGCTACCTTGAAGAACAAATTCTTGAAAACCTCATCGACCCAGAAGATATTGCTGGTGTTTTGATTGAACCAATCCAGGGCGAAGGTGGCTACATCGTGCCTTCACCCGGCTTCTTCCCCCGGTTGCGCAAAATTTGTGACAAACACGGCATCATGCTCATTGTAGATGAAATTCAAAGTGGTATCGGGCGCACTGGCAAATGGTGGGGTGTCCAACATGAAAATGTAGAACCAGATATCGTCTGTTTTGCCAAAGGAGTGGGCGGCGGCATGCCCATCGGCGGTATCATCGCTCGCAATGAACATATGATGTGGGGACCCGGCTCTCACGGCAGCACTTATGGCGGCAATCCAGTGGCCTGCGTGTCAGCCTTAGCCACCTTAAATGTTATTCAAGAGGAAGGATTATTGACACAAGCAGAAGAAACAGGCAATTACATCCTCAATGCCTTACACGACATGCAAGCCCAACATCCCAGCATTGGCGATGCTCGTGGTCGAGGATTGATGATTGGCATCGAGTTTGTCAAGGATAGAGAAACGAAAGAACGAGCAGTTACTTTGCGCAATAACGTCATCCAACATGCTTTTGAAAATGGCCTCTTACTGATTCCGTGCGGCAAAAGCGGAATACGCATCACCCCAGCGCTCAACATACCCAGAGATTTGGTAGATGAAGGTCTTCAAATTTTAGAACACTCTTTAAGTGTATTTGAAAAAGAGCTGGCTTAGGAATAGAAATCAAATAATACGACAAAATGGATGCGCACTTAAGTTAGCTGGCATAAAAACAAGCCAACAAGATGCTCAACTAGTACGCCCATTGTTGAGCCAGCCCCCCACGCCTGATGGCAGATGGGGCATTATGGCCTCACATTCAAGCAACTTTAGCGAGTAAATAAGGCATGAAACTGATCTTGTTTGACATCGATGGCACCCTCATACGCAGCAACAGCGCCGGACGAGCAGCTGTAACATATGCGCTAGAAAAGGTCTTTGGCACTTCAGGTCCTATCGATAGCTATCAATTCGGAGGGAAAACTGACCCGCGCATCATCACGGATCTCATGTTAGCAGCGGGTATTAAGCAAACCACCATAGCAGCCAAACTGCCAATTGTCTATGATGTGATGACCGCTCGAGGGCGAGAGACCTTTAAAGATAAAGGCATCTCCCTCTGTCCTGGCATTCCGGCATTACTGGCATCTTTGCGGCAGCGAGATGACCTGGTATTAGGCTTGCTCACAGGCAATATTGTCAGTACTGCGCCCTTAAAATTAAAAGCCGGTGGCCTTGATCCAGCTCAATTTCGTATTGGCGCTTATGGTTCAGATCATATAGATAGGAACCACCTGCCTGCTATTGCCATGAAACGGGCAAATGAGTTGACGGGAGATTCTTTCAATGGTAACAATACGGTAATTATTGGTGATACACCTGCTGATATTTTGTGTGCGCGTGCCGGAAAAGCAACGGCCGTTGCCGTGGCCAGTGGTTGGCATGCTGCACCCACATTAGCAAAGTACAAACCAGATCACTTACTGGAAAATCTGGCAGATACCAAAACTGTAGAAGCCTTACTTTTAGCGTAAATTGGAGGGATCATGAGCAGCAAACAGACCGATGTGGTTCATAAAATTGAGCTTCAAAAAGAGCAGCCCACAGACCTGACCTTTACTGATTTAAGAGAATGGGTCATTTGGCAATATCCCCAACAATCTGAAGATGGACTTTCCGGTGCAGTGCGCCCATCCATTCCTAAAGCACCCTGGTATCCTGCTCGCATTTATCCCAAAGAAAAACGTGTCCAAGTTTATGCTCACTTGGACACGTCTTTTAATTCACCAGAAAAAGCAGCTGCTCAAATTCAGCTTAGTGACCTGGCCATCTAACCATTCGTCCCCGTTTTTCCTGGATAACAGTCACTTGAAACGCATCCAGCAATACTGTCACTTACTTATGGAGGCGCACTTATCTTGCGCTATCCAGCACACAAGCAGCCAGATTTATCTCAGATCACAGTACCGTCTGGAATGATTCCATTCTTAGGCACAATGATAATCCCATCCCGCGTCACCCAATCATTTGTTTCCATATCAGGGCGATTGGCCATATTACGAATATGGACGTTCCGTCCGATTCGGGCATTTTTGTCGATGATGGCGCGATGGATGACAGAACCCGCGCCAATACCAATATCAGGGCGATCTAATTGGCGATTCTCAGCTAAATCCCGTTCCGTTTCATAATAATCTGCCCCCATCATCACGGTGGATTGAATCACAGCCTCTGCGCCAATAATGCTGCGCAAGCCAATCACAGAATGACTGACAGAGGCATCGTGAACACGGCAGCCATCAGGCAGCAACACATTGTGCAGATGCGCCCCATGCACCTCAGAGGCAGGCAAGAAACGAGGGTGTGTGTAAATGGGCAGTTCTGCGTCATAAAAATCAAAGGGGGCATCAGGCATCGCCATTTCCAGATTAACTTCATAGAAACGCTTGATCGTTCCAATATCTTCCCAGTAACCCTCAAACACATGACCCATGACTTTCTTGTCGCCAATCGCCGCCGGGAGCATATCCCGGCCAAAGTCGTCACCATCCTTACTTAACAGCTCTATGAGAAAGTCGGTATCAAAAACATAGATACCCATTGAGGCCATAAACGGCTTATCAGCCTCATCACGACTGACAAGCGAATCCAAAAGTTCATCCGTTTGGGGTTTTTCTGTAAATTGTTTAATTCTTCCGTCCGCAGCTAACTTAAGAATGCCTAAACCAGAGGCGCCCTCTCGTCCTACAGGGTGAACGGCAATGGTCACGTCAGCTTCACTGTCTACATGAAACTGAACAAACTTTTTGTAATCCATGCGGTAAAGGTGATCCCCCGCCAAGATTAGGGTGTATTTGGAACCAGCTTGCTTAATTTCAACAAGCTGCTTGCGCACAGCATCAGCAGTCCCTTGATACCAATCCGCACTGCGGGGGGTTTGTTCAGCCGCTAAAATTTGTACCCATCCTGGCGTGAAAACATCACGGGTATAGGTGCTGTAGATATGCCGGTGAAGAGAAACAGAATTAAATTGGGTAAGAATGGCTATCTTTTCAATACCAGCGTGCAGACAACTGCTCATTGGAATATCAATTAACCGGTATTTCCCCGCCAATGGTACGGCAGGTTTAGCACGTTCAGTGGTGAGTGGGAAAAGTCGTGTTCCACGTCCCCCACCCAAAATAATGGCTAAAACATCTTTCATTCGCATGATTTTCCCTTCTTAAATTGGTAAGGTTTGCACCTAAATATTTGATGGATGGTTTCGATAAAAAAAGCAACACCATAATTAAATCAAAGATTAAGCTTTTTTGCTAGTTCAATTTTTCCCTATTGCTGATCAGCAGACAGCCCCTCTAGGTCTGGCAGATTTTTCTGGTGGAAACCTGAACGAACATTGACTGCTTTCTTTTGGCATTGAAAAACGAGCGTGTTATCATTCCCGCCATCTTGGAGAACTATCTATGAGTCGAATAGTCAATGTAAATGACCCAACTAAAATTCGGAATCAAAATCGCCGCAGTATCGCTGAGATTTTACGACGTTTAAGCCAAAAAGCTTCGATTGATGCCGAAGCAAAAGATATGACAGCCACGTTAGTCTATTTACTACGCGAAATCGACGAAGGGGTTGAAAAATCGGCGGCAGCCTGGGAAAAACGTGATTACTGGCTGAAAGCGGAGCGTTTTTTACGGGAGTGGGAATGGGCAAAAGAAACGGCCGTTAATGTGGAAGATGTTATTCGCCATGACGCCTGGGATCTATTGCCAGAACTCCTTGCCGGGTTATTCCCTCGTTTCGCTGATATTCAACTGAAAAAAATGACCAGAAAAGCAACTTTGTGGCAAGGAAATTACAACCGCCTTCTAGCTGAAGAACCTGGCGAACTGCCCTGGTAACTTGAGAGACCCGGCGTGTCACCCCGCATCCTCACTTTGCGCAAAGCGCTCGTGGCCACCGTGATCGTTTCTAGCTTGTCATTCTCAAGCATAGGCTGCACCACACCCTCTGCCACAGAAACGGCCGTTTCCCCTGCACCAACCCTGGCCAAAACGGCCGTTCTGCCCACCACCATTAGCCCATCCCCCACACAGCCAGCCCCAACAGCACACCCCCCCAGCCCCACCAGCACCCCCACAGCCACAACCACCACACGCCCCACCAACACCCCCACCCCCTCAGCCACGCCATGCACCCAAGCTGGCCGCATAGCCCAAGGGGTTTTCCCCAGTGGCTTAGACGAAGCCGCCGAAGCAGGCATCCAAAACGGCGAACTCCCCCCGCTCATCATCGTCATGCCCTACAGCGGTGAAACAGCCCTTTACACCTCCGGCGGGCCAGATTCATACGAAACCGTGATCCTAGAAGAATTAACCAGTTACATCGAAGCCACTTACTGCTCAAGTCCAGATGCCGCTTACCGGGCACTTGGAGGCGTCTCTCGCGGCGGTTATTGGGCGCTCGAAATCGCCTTCCGTCATCCTGAAGCATTTCAAAGCGTAGGCGGACACAGCGCCGCCCTGTTAGACGAATACGCCAAGCCAGACGTCAACCCGCAGTTCACCGCCCTCGCAAATGATTTGGGAGATCTACGCATTTACCTGGACATTGGCGCTGAAGATTGGGTCAGAGAGAACACCTTGCAGCTCCATGCAGATATGGAAGCAGCAAACATACCCCACACCTGGGTATTAAACGACGGCGCCCACGAAGCAGCCTATTGGCAGCAACATCTCCATGAATACTTGACATGGTACAGCGAACCCTGGTCATTCAATCGCCACGAGTATCCGTCTTGCCCTGAAAAATAAAAAAGAGCAAACCATATCTCAACCATGTCAGAAAAAGAAACACCCCCAAATACAAAACAACCCAGAGAGATACTTTCACCAATCTCGAGGGCACTAAAACAGCAACTAAACCAAATACAATGGTGATGGCATAATACCCTAACACAATCTTCCTGGTAGAAATGCCACTATCCGCCAAACGAAAATGAAGATGATTCCTATCAGCCGACATCGGGTTTCGCCCCCGTCTTATCCGGTTTATCGTGAGCCAGGCCACATCCATAATCGGAATAGCCAACACCAACAGCGCTGTTGACAATTTAGCAGGGGACAATATCGAAAGCGTCGCCATTTGATAGCCTAACAGGTAAGCTCCCACAGACCCCAAAAATATCTTGGCAGGAGCAAAATTGAAGGGCAAGAAGCCAAGCAATGCCCCCGCCAGCGCCAGGGGCAGCAAAGGGACTGTGGTTTGGCCTAAACTGAAACTGTGCCAGGCAAAGAGCAAAGCCGCAATGGTACACACACCAGCCGCCAGACCATCTAAGCCATCAAGCCAATTTATAGCGTTGATCATGCCCACAACCCAGAACAAAGTGAATAACAAAGCCAAGGGTCGCCAAATCCAAATGAGATCCCCTTGTACCGTAAACACCCATGAGAACGGCGGCATTTCCCAAACGGCCGTTCCCGGAAATGGATTCGTAAACACCTCAATAAACACCAGATTCCACATCGCTAAGGCCGCCGCCACAAATTGAATCACAAACTGTCCACGCGGCGAGAGTTCCCGCCAATCATCAATCAAACCGCCGATGACAATGACAATACTGCCCAAAATCACACCCCAAATACGTGTGGCATCATCCGCTTCAGTGGGCGGCATCAGCCACAACATCAGCAGGATACCAACCAACCATGCCCCAAAAATAGCCAATCCACCCAACATGGGAATGCGCCCCACATGTTTGCGTCGTCCACCCGGCTTCGCCACAACACCAAAACGAACAGAAAGGCGCTGAGCCCCTGGCACAAACAACAACGCCAGCACAAACGTCACAGAAAAGATGAGAAAGTAAGTCATCGAGAGAAAATTAGAGAACCAGGCATCCTGTACCCCGTTCAATAGTTGGCCATTCAACGTGACTGTTCACTATTCACCGCTTCTACGCCGTGCCAAACTGCCGATCACCGGCATCACCGAGGCCAGGCAGAATAAAGCCGACATCGTTCAACTTTTCATCAATTTTAGCAACGTGAATAGGCACATCTGGATGATCCTTTTGCAGCCTGGCAATACCTTCTGGAGCAGCAAGAATGCCTAAAAATTTAATGCGTTTAGCCCCCCAATTTTTAAGGATGTCAATCGTAGCCGAGGCAGAACCGCCAGTTGCCAACATCGGATCTAACACCAAACAAACTTCTACAGTTGGTGAAGTAGGCAACTTATTGTAATACGAAACAGGCTGCAACGTCTGCTCATCACGATACAAACCAATATGCCACACCTCAGCACTAGGCATCATTTCCCAAATGCCATTAACCATGCCCAAGCCAGCACGCAGCACAGGGACAAGGCCAATTGTATCTTCCAACTCATAACCAACGGCCGTTTCCAAAGGTGTGTCTACAATACTTTCATGAACAGCCAGGTCTGCCGTCGCCTCATAACAAAGCAGCAAAGTGACCTCTCGGATAAGCTCCCGGAACTTCTTAGGCTTGGTGTTTTCATGGCGCATCAACGTGAGTTTATGTTTGACCAATGGATGTTTCGATTCGTAAACCATGCTCCGTCCTGTCTCCTTGTAAAGATATTGACCCAAAACCAACAGCCAAGGGCAAATGAACAATTTTTCATCTTTCACCCTCCGTCCTTAATCCCACAATCTGTAAAGGGCAAAACCCGCCTTAAAGTATACTGATTCCCCTTCAGAATAGGCAAACGGCCGTTCTCGTGTGACCGTCTAGAAATAACCTCCCTTTTTACAGATGGTCAGGCCACTTGAAGCGCCTCCATCAATTCCGCAACTTGTTTATGCAGACGCACTTAGCGTATAATCCCACGCAAACCAGACATAGGCAACCAACGAATCATGAACGAAAAGCCAACAGCCAGCAGAACCATAGCCCCCCACCAGCAAAGTGAAGACAAACGCCTTGCTGGTGTGATTCGTCCGCAACGCCTGGCTGAATTCATTGGACAAGAAAAACTCAAAACCAATTTAGCGATTCTGATTGAGGCCGCCCAAGTGAGAAAAGAACCGCTGGATCATGTCTTGTTCCACGGACCGCCTGGATTAGGCAAAACCACCCTGGCTCATGTAGTTGCCAACGAAATGAACGTCAACATTCGCATCACAGCGGGTCCCGCCATCAAAATGGCGGGAGATTTAGCCGCCATACTCTCCAATCTACGCGCTGGCGACATTTTGTTCATTGACGAGATTCACCGCCTGGGACGTGCCGTCGAAGAAATCCTGTACCCGGCAATGGAAGATTTTGTGCTAGATCTTGTGGTAGGCAAAGGGCCAGGTGCCAAAAATGTGCGCCTAAAACTGCCCAAGTTCACCGTGATTGGGGCAACCACCCGGCTGGCCTTGATTACGGCTCCCCTTCGCGCCCGCTTTGGTGCCGTATACCGCATGGATTTTTACGAGCAGTTTGCCATTGAAGAAATTGTCGCTCGTGGCTCTGGCATTTTAGGCGTCGATATCGAACCTGAAGGAGCCACAGAAATCGCTTTACGCTCAAGAGGCACGCCCCGTGTTGCCCTTAGATTGCTAAGGCGTGTTCGTGATTACACACAAGTGCGAGCAGATGGACGAATCACCAAAGAAACGGCCGTTGCCGCTCTAAATCTGCTCGAAATTGACAGTCTAGGTCTCGACGATCTCGACCGCCGGGTGCTGCTCGCCATTATCGAAAAATTCAACGGCGGACCAGTGGGGTTAGATACCATTGCCGCCTCAATCAGCGAAGAATCAGACACCATCATGGACGTCGTCGAACCTTACTTGTTGCAACTTGGTTTCCTAGAAAGAACAGTCCGCGGACGCATGGCCACCCCCCACGCCTACCATCACCTCAATATTGCCCAGCCACAAACAAAGGACAAACCAAAACCGAACCAACCCAGACTATTCGATTCAAAATGATCGCATTTGGCCGTATTCTCATCATCCTTGGTATCAGTTTCGTATTCATAGGAGGCATTCTCCTCTTAGCCTCTCATTTCTTCCCCTGGCTTGGTAATCTCCCTGGCGACATAAGCTTTGAAGGAGAAAAATTCAAAATTTACATCCCCCTTGCCACCATGATCCTCATCAGCATTTTAGGCACCATTTTGCTCAACATTTTCATTCGCATTTTTCGCCGCTAAGTGCGCATCCATAAACGAGTGACGCAGTTGATAGATGCGCCTCCATTTCTCCGAGAAATCAAATAGTTGGTAACTCTAGAAGATACCCCGTTCATCATCATTAAAAAGAAATTAACGGTGATTTAGCGGTTCCTTGCTACCATCAGACACATAATAAGTACAATTTTAGATTAGGTCTGATTTCAAAAAACGAGTGAAAAATGATATACATGGATACAAAAGCTAACAATCAACTCATCACAACCTTGGTCACGCGCACGATCTTAAAGATCGCTCCGTATGAGATGAAGTTATTCCAAGGCCAAACAGAAGAGTACCTGCGCAATCCACAACAAATCATTGATAAACGTGGTTTCTCAAACCAATCAAATTCCAATGAAAAAATCATCTTTCTAGCACCAATCATTCGTAGCATTTTAAGTGATGTCATCATAAAACTTGACCGTGAACTCGGGCACAATGATTATTCATCACTTTCAATTGAGAAATCTAAAGAAATCTACCAATTGGCTTACGACAAAGCCATTCAATGCAATCTCTCCCCCGTAAAAGCACATTTAGTCGCAGATTCCGTTTTAGAGGATTTACTGTTTAGATAACCCTATTTTTCCCTTTGGCATGGTTGCTGCCAATAGTTAAAATAAGGGTATCTTTACTTTCCGCTAAGTCGGAATTGACAAAAAGCTTTGAGCTATAACTCAAAGCATTGAACATTAAAAAATCGGTTGAAAAACCGTGTCAAATTGA